>SXGQ01452188.1_pt1 | contig 49552 bp, 47 predicted proteins | sample 3178371 | NCBI WGS metagenome assembly SXGQ01 (sample SAMN11356859, study PRJNA531348) | freshwater metagenome | isolation source: freshwater sample F1-20 | place: China: Fuxian Lake, Yuxi | collected 2017-12-25 | reverse complement strand
ATTATAAGCTAATCCGTGATATGGACATAATAAACAACCATTTTTATTTATTTTGCCAATATCAAGTCTAGAACCATAATGTTTACAAATATTTATTGTTGATAACGGTGTAGAATTATTTTTAAACCACACAACTAATGGTAAATCACCTACATTATATTTCATTGGTTTTGATTTATCAAGATTTTTGGCAAAATCTAAACAATACCAATTAGTAAATATTTGTGGTAATATAAATAATAGATATTTCATTTATGATAATAATAATATTAATCTTTATATAAATAAATTAGACTAATTATTATCATATTTAGATATTTATTATTTTTGAATCCAAAACGCATAAATAAATGCAATAAACAATAAATGTTTATAGAACTTTTATTATTATAAATACCTTTTGAATTTAATAAATATGGTAATAATAATGATAATGAATATAAATAATGCCATCCATTATTACTTAATAATCCCTTTCTAACCAATGTCATTAGAAATGCTGATAATTGAATTGGAAACATAATCAAATAACCTGTTTCAGGATTTTTAGATAATAAAAGAGATGTTGTTGCAACTATTTGAGATATACCATAAAAATATTTATTTAATTTGATTAAATAAGTATTATTAGTATTATAAATGATATCTCTAGTAGTGGTCAAACTTTTATTTTGATATTTATCACTTACTATATCTGCCAAATAATGATGTGATAAAATAATTCCCAATCGCGATAAATAATAAAAATTATTACTAAAATATGGATTATTATTATTATTGAATAATAATGAATGATATATCATAAAAATGGACCTTGATGTAAAAATGATATTATGTAATTGTAATTCTTTCCAAATAATTGTTTTATTTTGATATCTTATTAATGGTACTTTAAAAATGAATGATGATAATGATAATCCTAAATGAACTAATGGCATATGATAATTATTTGAAATAAACATTTCACCATAATTAAATTTTAACCAAAATCTATATCCATAATGAACTAAACATCCTATTCCTAAATATTTATGTATATGTAAATAATCATGTTCACTTATTAATGATGACATTTATATATATATTTATATCAAATCATATATTTTATTTACAAATTTTAACGCTAATTTACGATGTGTTATTATTATAATAGTCATCTTTTTTTTAGTTGATTGTACTATTTATTCACAATAGGGGTCCAAAACCGATATTGCTTTGTCAAATATCAGTATTTAAAGATTTTTTTATAAGAGCTCTTGCAATCGCTATTCTTTGTTTTTGTCAACATGATAATGAATTTAATTAAGTTCTTTCAAATTTTACAATAAATTCATCCGCATTTGCTATAAATAGCTACATCTTTTATTTGAGTTTCGTTATAATTATCTAAACTAAAAATTAATATGTTTAGCAATAGTATCTTGAGATACATAACCAATTTTGAATCATAAATATTGATATCACTAAAATAAGAAGATAAAAGAATAAACATATATAAATAATTATAAATATAAATATATATATGTCTATTACATCATATTTAAATAACAAAGGATTTTTTAATTTAAATGAAATACAAGAAACAGATGAACATATAAAAGATTTAAAGGATTTGACAAATAATCCAAATACTAATCTATTAGAAGTTGGTTTTAATTCTGGACATATTTCATCGGTTTTATTGGAAAATAATAAGAATTTAAATATTGTTTCATTTGATTTATATGAATATGACTATGTTTTAACAGCAAAAGAATATATAGATAATAAATATCCAGATAGACATACATTAATATTAGGTATGACAGGAATAAATATACCATTATATTTAAAATATAATGAAACTGCAAAATTTGATATAATTTTAATTAATTCTAATGATTATGATTATATCAATACAACAATAAATTATTGTTTACCTTTATCACATAAAGACACTATTTTCATTCTAAATAATTATTCAAATACAAAAATGATTGAATGTTTAGAACTAAATAAAAAAAATTATCCTAATAATACGTTTATGTATTGGGGAAAATATATTTAAAGACGTTTGAATTACTTAAATTAATATGCTAAAAAATATTCAAAGTTACTGGGACACTCGTCCTTGCAATATTAAACATTCAAATAAAAAAATTGGAACAATTGAATATTTTAATGAAATTGAAGAAAAAAAATATTTTGTTGAACCTCATATTAAAAGTTTTGCAAATTTCAGTAAATGGAAAGATAAAAAAGTTCTTGAATTGGGTTGTGGTATTGGTACAGATAGTATTAATTTTGCTCGTGCAGGTGCAAATCTTACTGTTGTAGATTTATCATCTAAATCATTGGAAATTTGCAAACAAAGATTTGAAGTTTTTGGTTTAAATGCTAGATTTATAAATGCAAATATTGAAGAAATTGATAAAATTCTTGAAGGTGAAAAATTTGATTTAATTTATTCATTTGGAGTAATTCATCATACCGAAACACCAAAAAATGTTATTAATGCAATTTATAATCTTATGAACCCAGAAAGTGAATTAAGATTTATGGTTTATTCAAAAATTTGTTATAAATTATTTTGGGTTATGTTTGAAAATAATTTAACAGATTTAAATGAAGGATTAAAATGTTTAAAATTATTTTCAGAAGCTCAAATAAATTGTCCAATGACTCATCTATATGATTTTAATGATATTGAAAAGGATTTATTAGACCAAAGATTTACTATTAATGATATTTGGAAAGACCATATTTTTATATATGATATTGATAACTATAAAAATAATATTTATGTTAAAGATAAATATTGGTCAAATGTTAGTGATGATGTGATTAAATCTTTTTCTAAAGAGTTAGGTTGGCATACAATGGTAATTGCAAAACTATCATAATTATTTTTTTTAATTTTTATATAACCTCTTTATAGAAATTATGAGTTTAACTTATCATAGTAGAATAGATAAGTTAATAACAGATTATAAAAATGATATAACCTTATTTATGAATTCAAATCAAAAATTAAATGAATTTATAAGTAATATTAATACTTTAATAGTTATATATAAAGGAGCGTCTATTATTACTGATACAATTTATTTTAAAAAATCATATGTATCTTTATTTTTTCCATTTCAAAGATACACAAGATTTAGTTACACACCTTATATTGGTGGTTTATTATTAGGCAATTCATCTAATTGTAAATTTACAATAGGAACTGTTAATATTGATGGTAACCAATTCAAATTATTTAATAAGATTGTTGATTATTCGCAACAAAATATATATGGTCATCAAGATTTATTGATATTTGATATATTATCAGCAACTATTTTTGATTATATATTATCATTACCAGAATATTCAAAATATAAGGATTTAATTGCTAAATACAGAGGTAGTTTTTTATCTTATAGTCACAAAGATAATAATAAAGATTTTTGGAATTTTAATAATTTTATAAACCATACAGATAGTAAATCTTTATATAATCCTTCTAATTTTGATAATATTGACATAAATGAAAAAGTTATTATAGCATCTTATGATGCTATTGATAATCCAATTACAATTACTGAAATATTTAGAAAATTTGAAAGTGATAATGATTCATCATTAATAAATGATGTTTTGACAAATTGTTGTGATATTTATAATTTCTTAAGAGATATTGGTTTACATTTTGGTTTTATGCATAATGATTTACATATGTGTAATTTATTATATAATCCAACAACAAAAAAAATTATGATTATTGATTTTGGTCGTGCTAGTTTTGCAAAATTTATGGTTGATGATATTAATGATATTAATAAAAAAATTATTGTGGATTTTGAAAAACTTAATTATAATGAAAGTTCTTTTATTAATTTTAGTCATTTTATACAACAAGGTGGAACTACAAGTAATGAAACAGGTACATTTGAATCTGTACAAGAATCTTTTAATATACCTGAAATATCAGAAACAAATGATTTATTTATAAATTTTTTATATAATAGTAAGGATTTTTTTAGAAAAAAATATTCACCAAAGGCAATTAATGGAAAATATTTTGGTGTTATATTTGATTTAATTACTTATTCATTGAATATTTATATCAACTTATTATTTTTTATAAAAAAAACATATATGGATAAAGATTTTAAAGATTTTTATAATAATTTTAAAGAAATAATAGAAATAGATTTTGGTAATGATATTACAAATTTAATTAAAAATAATGTAGTTATAAAAACAAAAAATTCTAATGAAGATGAGTTATTAGATAAATATCAAAAAATTAAAAATGATTATATAGATAAATTTGGTGATACAACAAAAGAAAAAAAAATATACACAATGTTATTGGAAGGTTTATTTTATGCTGGATTATTAATTTTATTTAATCGTAGAATTAGAAAAGCTAGATTTATTTATAAATATTTTCAAGTATTAAATACTATAAATGAATTAGAACAATTTAAAGATTATGTAATTAATTTTATTAATAGTGGTACTAATTATGAAAAATTAATATCTGATTCATTTTTATCACATTTTATTATTAGAAGAACAGGTGGTGTTGATATTAGTAACTCAAAATCATTATCAATTCCTACAATGAATTATGATAAACCTTTATTATTAAAAACATCAACAATACCATTAAATCAAACAGCAAATGCCTATATAAAAATTTATGAAGATTACGATAAATATAGAGCACCAGATGATTGTGATAATTTATCTATTAAAAAAGGTGGTTTTACTAAACGAATTTTAAAAAAATATAATAATAATAGATAATGTCAGCAAATATTGAAAAATATAACAGTAATTTAATTTCAATAATAAATAAATATAAAAATGAAATAACACCATTTCTAGATAATTATAATACAATTCAAGAATATATTAATAAAATTATTGATTTATATTCAATTTCAAAAATTTCGCAAAAAGTCAATATATATTTTATTAAATCTTATTTAATTTTATTATTAGATTGGAATAATTATATCTCAAATAATGATGGCATTTTAATAGTTAATTCAGCTAATTGTAGTTTTAATATAGCCGATGTTAAAATCAAAGATGAGAAAAAAAGAATTTTTAATAAAATTGTATCTATTATTAAATTTCAATTAATGGAAGATGATTTAATGATTTTTGATATATTATCAGCAATTATTCTTGAATATTTATTATCATTTGAACAAAATAAATGTTATAGATTTTATATTCCTAAGTATTTAGGAAATACATTATCATATACTAAAATTGTAAATAAAACACAATATTGGAATTATGATGATTTTAATTATAATAATAGTTTATCTCCTTATAATTACAATAATCTTAAAACTACAAGTAATAGTTCACCATATATTGCAAATGGTAATGAAGTATTAATATGTCATTTTGAAGCAATTGAAAATCCATTGGATTTAAATGGTCTATTTATTAAATATCATTATAAAAAAAATGAACATAAAGAAACTGTTATTAATATTTTTAAATGTTTATATGAATTATATGAATTTATTAAAAAGTTTGGTCTAGAATATGGATTTATGCATAATGACCTCCATTTTGGTAATATTATATATGATGAAAGAAACAAAAATTTAATTTTAATTGATTTTGGTCGTTCAAGTTTTGCTAAATTTATGGATGAACCAGTTAAAGAAATTGATGATATGTTACACTTAAATTTTAAAAAAATAGATTTATATTATTATTATCGTTATATTACAGACATTAATGTAAATAAAATTTATAATCATCATTTACATTTATTTAGTCATTGTTATTCTATTAAAGACAAAAAAAGCAATAAATATTTTGGTGTTATTACTGATTTAATAGCATTTGCATTAAATACATATATTAGAGTCTTATGTTATTTATATGAAACTGATATAAAACATTTTCACAAAATTTATCATGAATTTAGTCAAATTTTATATATTGATTATAAGACAGATATTAAAAATTTAGTATTTAATAAATGTACTATTATAAAACCTACTAAATCACTAGATATAATAATTGAAAAATATAATGAACTAAAAACAAATTTTATTAAAAATTTAAATATACCTATTGAAGGTTTAACTATCAAAGAAACTAAAGATATATATATTATTATAATTGAAGGTTTATTATATACTGTTTTATTATTAGATTGTAAACAAAACACTGGTATATTATACAGTCATTTTCAATTATTAGATAATAATATTAAAGATTTTTATTATTATATGATTAAAGAAATATTTACTAATTCTAGATATTTAGAGGTATTAAAAGATGATACATTTCTACGAGAATTTATAATAGACAATTCAAGTATTGTATATGGTGGGCATTATGATATTAAAAGTAATGACATGATTATGCAAAATAAAACTAAAGATTTATTAAAATCAGTTTCATTAAAAGAAACTTCAGATGCATATGAAACTATTTATAATCAAAATAGTGATATTTCTAAAGATTTTCTATTAAAACAAAAGAAATTTTTAAGTAAAAAGAAAGGAGGTGGCAATAATAAGAGATTATTAAAGAATTATAAATGATTATTATAATTATTATAATAATTATCAAAATGAGTTTAAATAAACCAATTTGGAAATTAAGAGATTGTATAAATAAAAATAAAATAATAAGTATTTATCTTTCTTATAATGAAAATGCAATTCATTTATTAGAAAAAAACCTAGATAAAATTAATTGGAATTTATTATCAGCTAATCCTAATGCAATTAAGATTTTGGAAGTTAATCAAGATAAAATTAATTGGTGTTGGCTTTCATCTAATCCAAATGCAATTCATTTATTAGAAAAAAACCTAGATAAAATTAATTGGGATTACTTATCTAAAAATCCTGCTATTTTTCAATTAGATTATGAGGCAATGAGAAAAAATAATCAAGATATGTATGAAGAACTAATAAAAGAAGTTATGAAACCTTCAAGAGTATTTAAATATCCTAATTATGATTATATTGAAGAATTGTTTGGAGATTAATAATAAGAAAATAATTATTTATGTTTATTTATTTTTGTAATTGATAATGTGATTTAAATTTAAAAATACAAGGCATAATAAAAAATAATATTTTTATTGATTAGAATGAATATGAAAGCAATATAATTAAATATTAATTTCAAACATAAAAATGATTAATTGTATTTTCATATGTTTTTACACCTTTTAACATAGACTTTGCTATTATATATGACTGACTATCATGTGACATAATTATATACAAATGAGCTGTTCCGCTAGCAATTTGTTTATCACTGGCAGGTGAAAATTCCAACCATTATTAATATATATATTTGCAATAATTAGATAAATGATAATAATGATTATCATGAAAATTTAATTACAAAATAGAATGAATCTTTATTAAGGTATTCTAACAGTATTATATAGATAATATGATTATATTTTTGGAATAAAGTAACTATACAAATATAACAATATTGATTTATATTTGAAACTAAATTTAAAAATAATTTTGCTTCTTAATCATCAAATAATAATTCAATATAATCAATTTCAGAATTTTTAAAAACTCTTGAAGGTTTCATAACTTCCTTAATGATTTCTTCTTCCATTTGTTGAAAATTTATTTTCATTGCATCATAATCTAATTCAAATATTGCAGGATTAACTGAAATATTCACCCAATTAATTCGTTCTTTTTCTTTTTCTAATAATTTAATTGCATTAGGATTTAATGATAATACAGACCAGTCAATTTTATCTGGATGCTCTTCAAGAAGTTCAATAGCACTGGTATTATATGATAATAATACCCATTCAATCATTCTATTATCCAAATTCTGCTTAATTATATTAATTGCCTCTGGATTTTTATTTAAACATAACATTCTCAAATTAATCTTTTCTATATTTTCTTGTAATAATTCTATGGCATTATAATTGCCTGATAATAAATACCAATTAATATTATCAGGATGTCTTTCATATTCTTCTTTAATAAGTTCAATAGCATTTACATTACCTGATAAAGCCGTCCAATAAATTTTATCTTTATTATCTCGAAGAAATTGAATATTACTAGAATTTTTACACAATGAATACCAATTAATTTTATTTTTATATTTAGGGTTTTTTAAAATCTCGTGTGCATTTGAATTCATTGCTAATTCTTCAAAATTGATTTTATTTATATTTTTTTTCAATAAAGTTATAGCATTCTCATTTCTTGACAAATAATCCCAATTAATCTTATTTAAATTTTGTTCTAATAATTCAATACCATTTGGATTTAATGACATATAATTCCAATTAATTTTTGAAGGATTATTCCTAAAATAATCAATAGATAATGGATTTTTAGATAATACTGTAAAATCAATCTTATTTATATCAATCCAATCTCTTAATTTATAAATAGGACGATTCATTTTAATTTTTATATAAAAAATTTAAATTAATCAATTTTTTAAATTATATTATCTTTAGTAATAATCTCCTAGTTATTAACAATATTATATTTTATAAAATCATTATTAATAATAATAAAAATTTATCATACTTATCATACTTATCATACTTATCATAGTTAATAATATAGGCATTAAATATGATTTTTTTTGTTTTTTTATTTTATCATTAATTATATCTTCATATTTATTTAATTTTAAATTTATTTCATCTCTTAATTCTTCAATTTTAGTATCAATATTAGTATATTCATGATGTTTTTTTATTATTTCTTTAATTTTATCATTAATTTCATTATTAGTTTTGTCTATTCTCATTTTATTAAATATTATTGAAAATTGAGATTTTAAATACCAGTCTATTCTTTCAAATTGATTATCTAAATGACTTTGACATATTAGTTTTTTTAATTCCATAAAATACCAATCATTATTATTATAAGTATCATTATTAATAAATAATTTATTATAAATAAGTTCTTTATAATTTGTTAAAATAACATGTAAAAATTTATCTTTTTCTAATTTGATATATATTCCATATAAATTATAATGAAGTTCTTCAAGTATTGTTATTGATTTAATTATATCTTGATCCAATTTTCTAATATTATTATTAAAAAATCTAATAGTTTTTATATTTGTTTCTGTAATACTCATCAATACACATAAATTCTTTTTATATTTAATTTTTTAAATAACTTAAAAAAATGATTAATTTTCACTATTAAATATAATAATGATTACTCATAATTATAATAAATATAATGTTCAATTTAAATTAAAAAAAAAATTAAAAAAGCTCCATATTATTGATGAAAATAAAGTATTTATAGAAAAACAATATAAATATAATAATTATAACCAAATTAATATTATAGATAAATTGTATGAATTTTATGTATCTATTATTAAATTTTTAAATATTATTTAATTTAATATATAAAGATTGATTTAAATTTTTATATTAAATAAGTATGAATAATAATGAAGGTATATATACTGCTGTTCTAATTGATACACGTATTTCAAACACTTATGAATTAGTTCTTGATAATTTTTTTACTAACTTAGACAAACAATGGAATTTTATGATTTTTTGTTCTAATAATAATAAGGATTTTTTGATTAATTTAATTAACACTAAATTTGAAATTGATAAATATAGAACAACTATTATAGCACTTGATATTGATAAACAAATAAGTATTGATATTAATAATAAGGGTTTTGTTGATTATGATTACAATAAATTAATGACTTCTGAAAAATTTTATCAATTAATACCCACTGAAAATATCTTAATATTTCAATTAGATACATTATTATCAAATAAATATTCTAATAATATTTATAATTTTTTGGATTATGATTATGTAGGTGCTCCTTGGGAATGGAGTGAATATGGAGGTAATGGAGGATTATCTTTAAGAAGAAAAAGTAAAATGTTAGAAATTATAAATGATAAAAGTTATAAATTAAATTTACCCAATACATTTTATCACGAAGATGGTTATTTTTCTGAATACTCTAATATAAATATGCCACATCGTGACATTGCTAAACAATTTTGTGTAGAAACTATTTTTTGTGATAAATCAGTTGGTATTCATAAAGCATTTTGTGTATTTCATCATACTTCAAATGAATATAAAGAACTTGAAACACATTTTTCACGATTTAAAGAATTACATATGAAATGGTATTATTTATGGACAAATACTAAATTTATGAACGAACCTATTTTAGATGGGTCATATAAAATAGATTTCTTTAGTAAATATCAAATGATTACTTTTAATTGACATAAAGATTTAAATATAATATAATTAAATGATATGTTTTGTTACTCTATTTTTACTATCTATATTTATATGTAATTTTTTAAGTTTACAAAAAAAAATACATATAAATTTAATATCATTTCAAGATAAATTAAATATATGTAAAAGAAAAATAAAGGATTTTTTTGCAAAATCTACATCTCGCCAATTATATCTGAAAAAATCAATTTTTGATATTAAAAATAATATAAATAATAATTACAGAGATTTTATCATAAATTTAATTATTATCAAATTTCCAGCAGCTAATAATAATTTTAAAATTGATACAATAAATTCAAATATTATTAATCTTAAATATTATAATTATTCATTATTATTTTCTTTGAATATCATTAATGATTTTTCAAGTGAAAACGATATATATCCTATTTATCATACTTATTCATCTCATATTTCACATAAAAGAGTATATAATGATGGGAATAATGATTATAATGAAATAACTAATCCATCAATTTTATATAAAATTAATAATTATAATGATATATATAATTTTATTCAAAATTATAATTATAAAAAATCCAGATATATTTATATAAAACTTATTTTATATAATATCAGTATTAATTTGATAAATAAGAGATATGAAACGATTAAAACTGTTTTTTTCATAAAAAAAAATATATTAGATGCTAATGAAAAGTTTCTTAATTTATTTAAATGTTTAAATAATAAAAATAATGATTTTGAAATTACAGATAAATCTAATATAATTTTTAAAGATGACAACCAAGAATTTCAAATATCCAATTTTTATGATAATAAAATATCAATTATTGATAATCCTCTTGAATATACTTATATGACAATTGACAAATATAATGATTTTTATTTTTGAAAAAAATGATTTTGAATATTCCTAAATATTCATATGGATAAACATGAATTAGTATCAATGATTATAATTAGTATTAATAAAAGTTTAGACAATGAAAATTCATTATATTCATTAATTACTATTAAGGATTGTTATTATGGTAGTCATAATGATATTAGATTAATTGGAACAGAAATTTTAGAAAATCTCATGATTAATGAAAACGACCCAAATTTTGATAAAATGGTTTCAGATTACTATTTCGTATTTGAATATAAAAATCATTATGTAATTATTAATTATATTTGCGATATATGGGAAATGGCTACATTTCAAGTTATAGTCGTTAAAACAAGACGTGAAGCTTTAATACATAGATATGGTGATTAATTATTGAATTCGTACATCTTGATATTCACGATAAGTAAATTTTGGCATTATACTACCTACTTGTGTTTCTTCAAAAGCTCTTTCTATATCAGTACCTTGGAATAATAATTTTGATTCTGTAAAAATAGGTTTTGTTAATTGTGCTTGACCCAATGATGTACAAACAGGAGGTCTATAAAGGTTTTTAGTATCTTCTAAAGAACCTTTATAAGTCTGTTTGTAATTAATGGGGTCATATATGCGAACATAAACTTCACTATTTTTAGGTATTTTCTTAATTACATCATCTTTTAATTTTTCTGGTTCTCTTGCATTTATTAGTTTTTTAAAATCATTAAGTTCTTTTGATTGAGTACTACATTTCTTTTCTGGTTCTCGTGTTGATAATTGAGCATTATTATCATTATTTGAATTTTGGTAACATTCAGTAACATTTAAACCTTCTTTTTGTGTATCAGTTAAATATGACTTTAATTCATTTAAATTAATTTTACCTGATATCTCTTTATTTACATTCATTGGTATTGCATTATAATATTTTTTAAATTCATCTTCTATATTAGAATACTTAATATCACTTGAGGTTTTATTAACTTTCGCTTTGTCTTCAGCCAATAACTTCAATTCTAATAAATTGAAATATTTGTCAAATTTTTCTAATAAATTCTTTTTTGTTATTACAGTTGTTGTTAATACATCATTTTCAAAATTCGGATATGTTTTACTTTGAATCATAGCCATAAATAAATAATAATTACATCGTAGATGTATATAACAATCTCTTAAAGGCATAACCATTCTATCTGGAACATCTTTACTATAAGTTTTTTTATATAAATCAGATAATCTTTTAATTAAATTTCTTTTGGCTATTGAACCTTCTATATTACCATTTGCATCATTATTTTGAACTTTAAATAATTTGTCATATTCTGGTGAATTATACAAATCTTCTATTAATTTTAATTTAGAAGTCAATATTCCATATTTAATTTCAAGAGATGTTGGTAAACGGTCTAAAATTTTCTTATATAAATCAATTACATCATATTCGGTTTGTTCATCTTTTTCATAAGGATTAAATGGAAGATAACTAAGTTCTATTAAATCTTCTATTGTATTTTGATTATAACTACTTTCTTTATTTGCAAAATCTTCACTAAAATAAATATTTCTATTCAGAATAATGAGACTCATAATTATTATTATACATATAACTATTCCAGTTATTAATAATTTCATTCTATTTTATATATAGATTGTTTAAAAAATATTATGAAAGATTATGAAAAATATTCAAAAGAAATATTAAAAATTACTCCTACTTTAAGATTTATATATGGTTTAAAAGATAAACAAACCTTATCACATTATGAAGATTGTTTAAGTGATGAATATATGAATGAAATTATTAAAATTCTAGATAAATATAGAAATACTAATGATTTAGAATTACAATTAGAAATTTTAAAAACTGATAATGAAATTAAATATAAATTATTTTTATTATTATTTGCCTCACAAGAAAACTTTTTATTATTATTTGATTATATGAATGATAATATTTATCCAAAAAATGAAATATATAAACAATCTAGAATTAGAGATTTTAATATTCATATAAAAACAATTATTCGCCGAGCAAAAGAAGGTCTTAAATTAAAAATTACTTACCCTAAAATTATAATTAAAAAATTTTTAAATCAAATCAAAGATTTAAAAAAATATAAATATTTATATCAATTTATTAAAAAAGATTATTATCCTTATTGTAGAACTGAAATAGGTTTATGTTATATTCCAAATGGGAAAGAAATTTATAAAGAAATAATTAAAGAACATATTGGATTTTTAGATTTAACACCTGAAGAAATTCATAATAAAGGAATTAGTTTAATTAAACATAAAATTTCAGATGATAATACATATAATTCTAAAGATGAATTATTAAAAGATTGTTTGTATTATGCTGATTATATTTATAATAATATAATTGATAAATATTTTCACTATAAAATGAATAAACCTTTTATTATAGAACCTGTTGCCGATTCATTAGTTGATACATTTCCATTGGCTTATTATGATGAAACTGAAAAAAAGGTTTTTATAAATCTTTCATATTATAATGAAGTTAGTAAAAAAGAACTTTATTCATTATTGATGCACGAATGTTTTCATTATTATCATTTTAATTTTTTGAATTATTATAAGGTTCCAAAATATAAAATTTATATTTATTCTAATGTTGCATTAGTTGAAGGTTTTGCACATTATATGGAAACTTATTGTGAAAATTATGATGATGATAATAATATTTATTCATTATTAAGAAAGTTACGATTAGTATTAGATACTGGTATTAATTATTATGGATGGACTTATAAACAATCTATTGATTTTATGAATAGATATATACCTAATAAAAAAACTGATAATATTAATGAAGTTGATAGATGTATATGTTCACCCGCTCAATCATTGAGTTATTTAATTGGAAAAATACATATAATTAAATTAAGAGATAGTTATTTAGTTTCAGGAGGTAATATTAAAGATTTTCATCACAAATTATTAATTGAAGGATTAGCGAGTTTTAAAACGATTGATAAAAAATTAATTGTTGATTTTAAATAAAGAAGAAAATAATTATGAAAGGTAATGAGTGTCAAATTATTATTAATGAAATATTAAATAATCCTAATGTAATATCTATTTTATCACCTGAAGTTATATTATTAAAATTTTTAAAATTGACAGGTCATATAGATATAAGAGAGTTATTATTAAAAAAAAAAGATATTGCCATGCCTATGGGATTTCTTTTAAAAGTTTTTAATAAAGCAAATATTAAAGTTCTTCATTTATTTCATATTAATAAAGAGTATTATATTAATAATAATTATTATGATTATATAATTGATAATAATGATGTTAAACCTTTATTAAATCGTGAATTTTCACGTTTAGATGATGATGAAATATTTAAACGAAATATGGATTTAATAATAAATAATCCAGATATCATAATAGTTCAAAATGAAACTGCTGAAATACTTGAAACTGATATAATGAATAAATTATTATTAAAAGACAATAATTCACTATTATTAAATTTAAAAAATTATGATAAAAGTAATATTGATAATATTAATGGTAATAAATATAACTTAGATTTATTAGTCACAGATGATAATAAAATTTATTTTAATGCTAAAAATAATAAATATTTATATGAAGATGGTGAGATAACAGAAAAGGATTGGGATAAGACATCAGGTAAACCATTATTAATGATTTATAATAAACAAGGTTTTAAAGAACTTAAACCGATAGAAAAAAAAGAAGATGAAATTTATGATTTTTCTTTATCTTAATTCTTTTTGTTATATTTATAGATATATTAATAATTAATTATTAATAATGGAAGGTATAAATAATTTAGGTGCAACATGTGCAATTAATAGTTTAATTCAAATGATTTGTAGATGTCAAAAATTAAGAGATATTATTTTAAATTCAAATACAGGCGAAGGTACTTTTACAAATGAATTAAAAGAAATAATAGACTTAATTTATAATCAAAAAAAATCCATAAATCCTATGAAATTTATTAATAATTTTTATATAACTTTTAAAGGAATTTTTAATAGATTTGAACAATTAGATATTAATGAATTATGGTTTTATGTATTTGATAAGATAAATCAAGAAACTAGTATTAGTTTAGATTCTAATTTAGATGAATATGAATCTAAAATAGCTATTTTTAATAATAATAAAACAAGTGAAATTTTAAAATTAGTACAAGGTGTTTTTATTAATGTTATCAGTTGTTCTAATTGTAATCATAAATCACATTCGTTTGAACCTTTTATTACTATTCCAGTAGATATATATGAAAATAAATCAATAGCGGAATTAATTGGATTGGCTATTGATAATGAATTAAGAGAACAAGATGAATGGAAATGTGAAAATTGCAATGGAAATCATAAATATCTGAAAATGAAGAATATATGGAAATTACCAGACATTTTATTTATTTCTTTAAATCGTTTTAAAGATGTAAATAATAAAAATAATACTGAAGTTTATATTAATGAAAATCTAAATTTTACTTTAAATAATATTAAAAATTATAATTATAATCTTCAATCAATTGGTTTACATTTTGGTAATCTCCAAGGAGGACATTATATATCAGTTTGTAATATAAACAATGAAACATTTAATATTTATAATGATGAAATAGTCAGAGTTATAAATAAGGATGAGTTTATTCAAAATCATTTGAAAAATAATACAGCATATTTAATTTTATATGAATTAAATAGAAGTTTATGATAAATGGATAAATGTTTAAATTTATCTGTTATTCCACAATTTGGAGGTACTTGTTGGTTAAATGCTATTTTAACAATAGCATTATATAGTCAAAATACAAGAGAAGTTGTTTTAAAACAAGCAAAAAAATGGGATAAAAACAATAAATTTTTAATGATTATAAAATCTATTTTAATTAAATATTATAATGAACCAAAAGAAGTTCAAAAATTTTTTAATAAAATTAGACCAGAAATAATTCTTTTTAAAATGCTTAAAACGTTTAATAATTATGACATTATTCATAATATAAAACAACAATTAAAAAGAGATAAAAATATGTTAGGTTGGTTTGAAAATTATATTATAATGTTTTTTAAATATTTGAATATTAATTGTCTTGATATTATTTATTCTAATGGCAAATATATATTAAATTTTGATAATGAATTAAATTTAAATACAGTAAATGGTATTATTAATCATTCTTTGAAAAATCCACACGAAGACCCTAAAGTTGCTGATAAAAGAGTTTATGAAAATACTAAAAAAATATTAAAAAAAATACCTGATATAATAATTGTAGCACATAATCAATTAAATGGAATAGTTGATTATACATATATGAAAGAGTTTAATACTCATAAATCAAATTCAAAGGTTTTTTATCCTGAAACATATAAATGCGAAATTAAAGGTATTGATACTTATGAAGATGTTATTTATGTAAATGGACATAAATATATTTTAGATGCTGTATTATTAGTTAATTATGATATAGCAACAATTAATATAGCTCATGTAATAGCAGGTATTACTTGTAATAAAAATCGTTATGTTTATAATGGTTGGCAAAGTAATACAACAGACCCTGCATTTCAAGCTGCTTTATTACAAGGAAATGAATCATCACCATGTTCATTAATGCCATTTAATTGGGATTTAAAAAAAGATAATGATTTTTGTTTAAATTTAAAAGCTTGTAATTTAGATTTTTTTGATAAAGCTCATGTAAAACCTCAATTATGTTTTTCTTTTGGAACTTCAAATAATATTGGTAGACGTTTATTAATATATGTAAGAGCTGATATTGAAAAAACAGATGAAAAAAAAATAAGTATTCCTAGTAGAATTAATATTTCCAATATATCAGGATTAGTAAGAGATATGCACGATATTAAAGGTTTAAATGAATACGAGTTAATGATTGAATTAAATACATTAGGTATAAATTTATTGCCCAATTATCATTATCCAAAAGAAGTTTTAGAAGCTCTTTATTTTGATGCATTAAAAAAACATTATAATGTACATTCATCTGACATAATACAACAAAGAAAAAAAGAGAAATCATCTACAAAAGAAGAATTAATGAAAAAAAAATTAGATAAATCTCCTAATTTAAAAACAAAAGAAGAATTAATTAAAAAAGTTTTGATTAAATACCCTGATTTAAAAAATGTTAAAACAAAAACAAAAGAAGAATTAAAAGAAATTTTAATTAAAGGACCAGTTGTAAAAGAAATACCCAAAGATAAAACTAAAGAAGAATTAATAAAAATAGTTATGAAAAAAATACAAAAATTAACCAAATCAAAACTTGAAAAACTTATAAATGTGCTTTAATAAAATCATAAATAATTTGGCTACTATAAAAAGCAATGCAAGTGCGACAAACATTCATTCCAATACCCAACTGACTAAATTTAAAGTTTTTAATAATTTCAGTCAATTTCTCATTTCTTGAATATTTTAAATTTTTAACAAGATTAATAGGGGAAGTAATAATTAATGCACTGCTAATGATTAATAGATTATTCATATGGTCATCTTTTTTCTTATTTGATAAATAAATATAATTAAAAATAAAATCCCTGAAAATTAATGAGGGGCATCCAATAGCAAACCCTCTCAACCCATAAGTATTATAAATTTTCACTGTCGTTGTATAAGTTGACGAATTGTTATACCAACTATTATACTTAATTATTTGTAATGGACTTGTAATACCACAAAGCATAGAAGTCATTAATGACACTTGAGCCTTACTTTCAGTAACAGATGCGTAATAATCAATATATGAAAAATAAAGACCAGATGTAATTAAACGAGTTCCAACATTATTTAACGAACCTTTAAATAAATTTTTAAAAATTTCACGTGAAAATAAAGACTTACCTTCAATACAACAGCTAAAAATAATTTTATCAATTGGATTAAAGATGATTGCCGATACAATACCTGAAAGTAAACCACTATAAACCTCGGTAGTTCTCATAGTTATGTATAATTTGAATATCAAAACAAAATCATTTTTTTAATATTTCCACTTGTGACCACAGCAAATACAATTAAAATATTGGGTAATAGCTTCATCACCACTTCTTGTTTGCAATTCATAATAGGTGACTTTATTATTTTTACATTTACCACATTTAATGGCATCTGTCATGGAAACTTGTTTAATTTCATACGCACCTTTAATTTTTCTTTCGTGTTTCTCCATTAAATCTTTCCAAACTTCTGGATAAACTTCATTTGCACTCATATAAGGGAGTTTATGAGGTAAAAATTCGCGTTTTTTTAGTCTATCAAGCAATTTTTCATTTTTAATATAACTATTTTTATCTAAATTTGCATAAATACTCATTGCTATATTTAAATAATTTTCTGCAAATAATTCACAAGACCACGAAGGTGAAATTTTAAGTGAATTTGCATAATCAATAGATGAATTAAATATACCAATTTCAAGGTCTTTAGCTTCAATTTCAGTTAAATCAAGGTCATTTTGAAACATAGTAATTAATTTGTTTCTAACAGGATGTTTATTATTAGAATTGATATTCATTATTTATGATTATAACTAATGTTTTTAAATCTGTATAAATATTCATTTTTTTAAGATTTTCAAAACCAACGATTTATTATAATTTCAAACTAAAAATAAAAAAATGATTATTTTATTTAAAGATAATTTCATATAATAATATCAAGCCAAATGTCTGCACCAATTCTACCTAAGAATATCAATATTTCTAATTTCAAATATTCTGAAGTCAAGATTTTAACTTCAGGAGCTAAATCAGTATATATTAATTATTCTACAGGTAAACTTCGCATTCAAACTCCTGTTATGTATATTCCTTATGGAGTAAATGAAGGCGGTTTTGAAGATAAGAATGCTAAACAAGACCCTAAGAAAGGTGAAAAGAAAGAGAAAAAATATGACCTAACTCTTTCTTTCAAGGGTCACGACGAAAACCCTAAGATTGAATCGTTTCTAACCAAACTCAAAGAAATTGAATCTAAGGTTATTGACGATGCATTTGAAAACAGACAACCGTGGTTTAAGGATGATTTTGATGGACAAAAGATTATCGTAACAAAGATGTTTTCGCCAATTATTAAAGTTGACAAAGATAAAAATACTGGAAAAGTTGTTGGCAAATATCCTCCCACTATTCGTTTTAAACTTCCTTATGATAATGAAAATGACCGTTTTAGCTTCAATAGTTATAATATGAATGGTGAAGTAATTGACCTTAATGATATTCTTACAAAACTTAAAGGTGGTAAAGCTCAATTAATTGTTGAATTAAATAGTATCTGGTTTGCAGCTGGTAAGTTTGGCTGTACTTGGAAACTAATTACTGGAAAATTTCAACGTTCTATTAGTAATGATATCACATTTATTGATGATAGTGATACTGAAAAAACAGAAACAAAAGAAGAAGAAGAAGAAGACGATGAAGAAATTACAACAGATGTAGTGACTGATGTTGATGAAACAAGAGTTGAAAATAGTGACGGTGAAGATTATATAGATGATAAAAAAGAAGAGGTTTCAGTAGTGGTTGAAAAAAAGAAAGGTGGTCGTGCTAAAAAATAAATAATAGAATAGCAATTATTAAACTCATTATTATTCTGGCAAAAAATGTTGGTTCTTTTTTTTCATTAATGATTTCAAAATTTGTAATCATTGATGACACAATTAAATTTAGAACTTTAAAAGCAGTAATAGATGATAAAATTAAATATGATATAAGCCCTATTAAAGCAGTTCTTAATTTTAATGTATAATAAAAATCTTTTTGTTTTAATTCCTTATCTTCTAGTTCTTTCATTTCTAATTTTCTATGATATTAATTAAATATACCAAATCTCTTGTTAAATTATTATTTATAATAATTGGACTTTCAATATCTGATAACCATTCAGGAAGACTAGTATAAAAATCATTATTATAAACACCAATTGCTTTCATAAAATTACAACATAATAAAAATTTAGAATCTCCTTCATTAAATAATTTTATTATTTCTCTTGCAAAATAATAATGATATTGCATATAATTATCACTATTTGTTTCATCATCATTTATTAGTATGATAAAATCATTAAAATAATCACCTATATTATTTCTATATGACATAATACGAAACAATCTTATTATATTTTTTATCTGTTTTACTGTTAATTTAAGAAACCATTGTGTATTTGTATAAAATCCAACTTTTTCAATTATTAAAGATACATCTGTATATGCTTGTTCTAATGTATTCCAATTATTATTATAACTTCTATTTAATTTAAAATAATCTATAAATTTATCAAGATTTATTATTATGTTTGGTGTTATTGTTTTTTTTGTATAAGGGTTCCAATTGCCATTTGTTCTTATGAAATATTTAAATTCAATTGCTTTAAAACAATAATAATTATTATCTTCATTTATAATAAATCTTTCTTTTAATGGTATTTCATCTATTGGGTCAAATGTAAAAGGGTCTGTTTCATTTATATATTTAATATTTAATTTATAAATATGTTGTTTTATAATCACATAATTCATAAAGTTTTTTAATTTAAATAAAAAATTTGATTTATTATTTTTTTCAATTTGATAAGTATTTAAATTTAATTTAAATATTTTATCAATTAAAGAATCATATTCCTGATAATTAAATAAATAGGTTGTATTTAAATAATAAAATTTACTTCTTAATGTCCATTGTTTTATAAATAAAGTTTTCAAAATTTTTTTAAAAATTAGTTCTTTTACATATATATCTGGATTATTATAAATATATTTAAATATTTGATATATATCAAATGCGGAATTAATTTGTTTAATCCCAATTGCATTATTTACTATTTCATAAATAATATTTGAATTATTAATATGAATATTACAATATTTATTTTTAGTTTTAAAACAACAACATTTACATTCATTGACATTTCTAAATATACATAAGTTCATTGTTATTTATATATATCAAAAATAACTTTATATTTGTTCTGGTATTAATATACCGGCATTAACATAACTATAATAATTATAAATATTACCATTCATTTCAACATATTTATTACCATTTTTTATTACCACCTTTCCCTTATTTTTCTTTAATATTTGATTTGTTTTATGTTTCATTATTTTAACATCATCTTTAATATCACTAGTATATGATAAATCATCATTATTAACACCTAATGCCCAATTATAACATTTATAACCATTTAATAAAGGTTTATTTTGTTTTGAATTAATTATACAATCAAATGAACTTGCTTTTAACATTTGTAAAAATTGATTTACTATATCCATTTTTTTATTAGCCATTATATATATATGTTCATCTGTTGAAATACCTTTATCTAATGATTGAATAGTGAAATTTTTATCAATTTGATTTTTAGTAAATTTCATTATATATCTAAATACTTGAACATCTCTATCTTTTAAAGGTAAGTTTTCATGAGAACAAGAGCGAATAGCACGACCTATAACTTGTTCAATACGAATATTATTCCAATATGGCTCAGTTATCAAAACTCTTCGTACATTTTTAAGAGATATACCTTCAGCACCACTTGCTGTAATACAAAAAAGTTTAACTAATTTTCCATAGAATTGATTAGTATCTTTCGGTAATTCTTGAATTAATGTTGGTGGTAGATTTTTAAAATCACCATTAAATAAATTCATCAAATATCTAGTTTTTTCTTTATCAGAACTAAAAATTATAAATCTTTTATTATCATATGTGGGGTTGAAAATATTTGGGTCTGTAAAATAATATTTACCATCTACCTTTTTGATATCAATTTCTTTAAATCCATTCTTTTTTAAGAAATCACTAAAAAGCCCCAATCCTTCAACTGTTCTAAATTGTGAATAAACTAATACAGGACCTTTAGAATCATTAATATCATCATACATATATGCAAATTTAGGACTCAAATGTTTTTTTACATTATCATAATTTAAATAATTGTTATCTATTAATTCATCAATAGCTTCTTTTATTTTACGTTCATATATATCTACTACTTTGGGATTTTTTAATTTTAAAGTTTGTTCTTCATCTATAATTTCATCATTTTCGTCATAATCCATTTCTTTTTTCAAATCCTTTTTAATATCATTTGGATATTCACGTTTTATATTTTCAGGAAAACTGAAATTACAAACCATACGACTAAATGCACGATAAACAGATGCATTATCATCAAACATACCTCCTTTTTTCATTTCCATTTTTCTTTCAATATCACGAACATCTGCATAATTTTTAAATTGAATATCTGTCATTTCAATTGTTCTTGTAATATCATCTAATCTTTTAGGAAATAAATCACTACCACTAATACTATAATAACTGATAGTTCCTAAAATTCTTCTCATAAATAAATCTTGATTTTTTACTTTAAGATTTTCGTCATCTGTTATATCTAAAAATGTATTATTAAATTCCTCAATTGTATTTGGTAAAGCACTAAATTGATGTTTATTAGGTTTTGTTTTAGTATCTAAAGCATCCATAATTTCATTAATAACTTCTTCTTCATTTTTATTCCATTTTTCTTTTTTTATAATAGTTGTATTATTATCTATTTTTTTATAATTTTTAGGTAACAATGATAATAAAACTTTCTTATTTTTATAATCTATATGATATTCATCTATTAAACTAATTAAATTAGTATCTTTCAATCTTTTTTCTATTTCTACTTGTTTTAAATCTAATGAAAATTCATAAACATTCATATAACCTCTTATTAAATTTATTATAGTTGCTATTTCATAAGGATTATTAATAATTGGTGTTCCTGATAATAAAATAATTTTACAATCTGTTGCAGTCATTAGTTTATTATATACTGTTCTTGCTAATTTACTTCCATTTACTACTCTTGATGCAAAATTATGGACTTCATCAATAATTACAAATGAATTATTAAATTTATTTATCTCCCCTTTTCCTAATTTATTATCTATCAACTGACTATTTAATCCGTTATAACTTATAAATGTATAACGATTTCTTATTATATGTGATATCATAATATCTATTAAAGGTTTATCTTCTTCGCTCACTGAAGTTTTAATTATAGTAGCATTAGGAATATCATTTTCATATATTGGTATCCATACTAAACCATCTTTTTTAACAGCTTCTTTAGCATTTATTGCATATTTTTTTAATAATATTTCAATAACTTTAGGATTAGTTTTATTTACATTTACCAATGTCCAATCTTTCTTTAAATTTAAACCAATTGAACTTATTTTTAATATTTCATTTTCATAATTAACTGCCAATGATGCAGGTGATAATACAAACATACTTTTCTTATTTATATAACCTTCGGCTGCAGCTATTGAAGCACCTGATTTACCTGAACCTAATTCGTGATATAAAATAGCACCTCTATAAGGACTTTCTACTTGAACATAATCCTTAATTAATCTTTGTTGTGGATAAAGATTAACACCTATATCAGAAACATCACAATTACTATTTTTATCACATACACACGATAATTTAGAATTTGATTGATAATTTTCTGGTCTGAAACTTTTAAATATCTTTTCATTATAACCAATTCTATTCGGAAGCATCCATTCTTTTTTTGATTCAGGTTCCTCTTCGGGTTCTTCTTCGGGTTCTTCTTCGGGTTCTTCTTCGGGTTCTTCTTTGGGTTCTTTAACAGATGATTTTTTTGATTTAAGAGTTTTTCCTGATGCAAGTTCTTTTAATAATTTTTTTCCAATGGGTCCTGTTTTAGATACACATCTATTTGTTTCTGGATTATAAATTTTATCTGGAGGACATTCCTTTGTTTTATCTTTACTAATTTCTTTTAAACTATCTTTTAATTTTTCTTTATTTATTTCAATAATCAAATTATTTAGTTCTTTTGCTTCATTTAAAAATTCATTGGCTAAATCTTCAGAATCTTTATCAATTATTTCTATTTCTAATTCATAATCATTATTATTTTTCATTAAATTTGACAATATAAATCTTTTATTTGAATTGCTCTTCTTTGGATTATCATCTATATATAATGCTACTTCTGTAAAATCATAACGAAATTGACCATCATTAAAAGAAACTCTTGATTTATAACGAAAACCTTTTAATGCTTTTTCTAAATTTGATAATAAAACTGATATTAATTTATCATCAGATACTGGTATTTCTTCTTTTATATTAATTTTAATATTTAATGATTTATCTATCAATGGTTTAAAATCTGGAATAGTTTGTTTAATTAAAATTTCTTTTATCATTCCTTTAGTCAATTTATTGGTTTTTGAATATTTATCAACTTGAGAATCATCAATAGTAATACGATAATTAGTTTTTTGATATTCAAAACTAATATCTAATGTTTTACTTTCTGTCATATCCAGTTTTTTATTTTTGAAAAAATGTACAACTTTATCATAAATTTCTTTATCAATTTTATCAGTATATTTTAATTCCAATTCATAATCATTTGTGCTTTTAAATTTTTCTATAATTTTATCTAGTTTAGTATTCATTCTATCTATAATAATATAATTTTTTGTAATTTTATTAAGAAAAAATAATTGAAGAACTATTATTATAGTTATTTAATTTCATATATTCACTTGAATATAAATATTTTGATGCATAAAATGGTATTTTATTGGTTCTTAAAGATAATAATGATGATTGAATATCTTTATTTGTATATCTATCATAAATTCCCATTATTTCTAATGTAAAACTAATAAATAATAAAATAAATAAATGTAATTTCATTAAATAACTATTTTAAATTATTCTTATAACAATTTCCATTTATATTTATAATAACCTAAACTTCCCTTAGGTGGCAACTTTGGATAATAAAGATAATAAGCTATTAATGCTATTGCTATTAATGCTCCCCCTACTATCATTATTAATTATTATTATTAAATTTTTGTTTAAGTAACTTTTGTCCATTGTGCTCTTTCATACGTCAAATCACGTTTACGCATATAAGTAATGAATTTTAATGCATCAGTCTTATTGTTTTCAGTTAGAAATAAATTTAAATTATTTAAACATTCAGCATTATTTGTACGTGAAGCAAATGTTAAATCACGCATTTGAGATTTAAAGATATCTGAAATAAACATAGGATTATCTTTTAACCAAGCATCATATAATTTAAGATAACCTTCTTTTGTTTTTTCTACTATTTCTACTTGGTCATTATCATAAGTAATAGTTATATTTTCAGGAGTAAAAACAACATCTTTAATTTCATTTTCCAAATATTCCATTTTCTATTTATATGAAATTATTAAAATTATAGCGGAATATACACAAAAGTGGAAGGTGTGGGGTTCGAACCCACGCGTACTTACGTACAAATGATCTTAAGTCATTCCCCTTAGACCGCTCGGGCAACCTTCCGCTATAATTAGAAAAAATAAATAATCAACTTTTTTTAGTTATCTTTTTATAATAAATTATCCTTAAATACTTTTTTTGATATAAATAATATAATAAATAATAAAGATAATAGATAATTACATATGTCTATTTTTATAGGTAATTATCCTTCAGAAACAATTACTGATAATAGATTTAATTTTAATTCATATATAAATTCAAATGTTTTTTATTTAAATAATGACCAATATAGTCATCCTAATGCTATAATTAAGTTTAAAAATGATTATGAAATCGGTTTATCTAATTCTAAATTTATTTTAAATAAAACTGGAAATTTAAATTTATTTGCATTTGATATTGATAAATCTTATTTTAATAATGATGTATATATTAAATCTAATTTAAATACCTCAAATAATTCAACAATAATTCATTCAAATTTATTGATGAAATTATATAATAACAATAATTCAGTTATCGTAAATGACAGTAATAATAATCAACTTTTATCTATTAATAATAGTAATATATCATTAAATATTAATAATAATAATAAAATTACTATTACTAGTAATCTCGTTAAATTTAATGAAAATTTAACAATAGATTCTAATAATTATTTAACAGTAAATTTCATTAAATCTAGTTCATCAAATATACCTGTAACAATTGATTATATTAAATATAATTCACTTGATATTATTGACAATATTGCTAGAGGGTCTTTAGTTGTTAATAATGATGTTATATATAATAAACCTTCTTTTACTATTAATCGTATACCTGTTAATAGTAATATAGTTGAAATTTATAATTCAAATGTTAATTCAAATTTAAAAACTAAAGTTTTTTCCATAAATTCAAATGGTTTTATTAATATTGGTGAAAATAACTCTAATATCCCTATTAATATTCAATTCCCTTTTAATTCTAATTATCCATTAATATTTAATTATCTATCATCTAATGACCGTTTTACTATTAATAATCGTGGTTATATAGGTATAGGAACCGCAAATCCAACTAATTACATTAATTTATTAATTAAAGATGATAATAGAAATCTTCTTAATCCACCAATTTTAAATTTTGATTTAAATTATAATAGTAATCTTAATTATAGAACTAGTAATATTGTTTCTATTAAATATATTGCTTCAAGTAATTTAGTTCCTAATTATAATATTCTTGATGGTTTTATTAATAATTCAATTGTTATATATGATAATTTTAATTTTAATTTTCAAAAAACTATTACTACTATTGATGCATCCGTTATTCCACCATTTATAACTCCTTTAACATATAATATTAAAGTAAATAATTTTATTAATAATGATTATATAGTAAATTATGGTATTAGTAATATTATTTCATATACAATATATAGTTATAATCCTGAATTTAGTAAAGTAGAATATGGTGGTATACTTTATAAAATTGATTATTCTATTAATTTACCTAATTTTATAACTATTGATTTAAATCAAAGTGCAAATAATCAAAATCCTAGTGGTTATTTAATGAATGATAATGTATATGAAATAAAATTTACTAGTTATATTAAAAAAACAGGAACTACAACACCTTATAATCTTAATAATTTTTTATTAAAAGAAATAACAGTTCATCTTTTTACTGATAATAAAAATGATTTTACTATTAATTTAAAACAACGTTTATATATTGAAAAGGCTATTTATGAACTTCAAAACTTTACTGACACATTAACTTATAATTATCAAAAACCTTCCGATTTAATTTATGCAACTTCTAATAAACAATTTGTTGCTTCTTTGACTAGTGAAGGTCGTTTAAGTTTAGGAGATATTTCACCTTCTGATGATTATTATTTATATGTAAATAAAAAAACAAGAATAAATAATTTAGAATGTCAAAACATTTCAAGTATTCCTAATAAAAAAAATATTAATTTTAGTTATTGTAATATTTCTAATTTAAATATTTGTGTTGCTAATTCTAATATTTGTAATTATCTTGATGTTAAAAATGGTTATTTTAGTAATATTAATATTTCTAATTTATATATCCCAGAATTTACAATTAATAATATTAATACCAGTAATCTTAATTTTACCAGAATTGCTAATCCTAATGTTATTATAGATTCTAATTTTTTTAATTCACGAGTTAAAATGATTATCGGTAATGGTGATTATAACAATACAATTACTTCTAATTTTATTCTTGATATTAATTTAAATTCTAATAATAATACTGGTTTAGGTATTTTTAGTTTTCATAGTAATACAAATCCTTCATTATTCTTATGTGGATACTGTAATAATAACTTTCCTATGATTAATTTAAGTAATTTGAATACATCTTATTCATTAAATATAAGTAATGATAATTTTAATTTAATTAATAATAATAATAATTTTATTTATAAACATAATAATAAAGATAATTTATTTATAATTGGTGGTGGTGTAAATAGTGCTATTTTTGATTTTAAACCTGTTAATATTCCTAATAATTCAACTAATAAAATTGCGTTTGGATATCCATATAGATATTTAACACAAACAAATGGTTTTAATATTAATAATTGGGAAACTATTTTTAATACTAATCAATTAAATTCAAGTTCTATGTTTAATGTTTATGGTAATGTAAATTTATCATCTATAAATAATACCCCTTTTATTACTTGTATTGCTAATGATTTACCATCACCATTTGAAGTTGTCAATGTTTGTATTGGAAGTAATATAACAAGAGCAGGTTATTTGTTAAATGTTGAAGGTAATGCTTTTTTTTCCAGTAATATAAATGTACAAAGTAATGTTTTTGCATTTGGTACTATTGGTAATGTTTCAGATATTAGAATTAAAGAAAATTTATCTATTATAAGTAATCCTATTGATAAAATAGATAAATTAAATGGATATATATATAACCGTAAAGACACTGGAAAGCTTGAAAGTGGTTTAGTAGCTCAAGAAGTAATGAAGGTTTTACCTGAAGTAGTTAATATGAATAATGATTTATATAATATTTCTTATGGTAATTTAAGTGGATTATTAGTAGAAGGAATAAAGGAATTAAATAATAGATTAAAATCTATTGAAGATTTATTAAAGTCTTCTAATTTTAGTTATAATCCACAAATCACTACATAAATCACTGTTAGTTATATAATCATATGGTAAATAAAAATAACCATTATCACCCCAATAAAAACCCCAAGAATTTCTTAAAATAAATTCTTGTTTATTATCATTATAACCACATAATATAACTGCATGTCCTCCAATGAATGTATCATCATCATTTGGAAGTCCTATTTTTCCACTTCTTGCAGATGAAAAGTTTGTAAAATTACTATAAATTGCTAATCCTAATGCTATTGGTTCATTTTTATTTAACCAATATTTTATTGTTTTTATATTATTTGTAATAGGAATTCCTTCTATTACATAATTATTTTTTGCTTGTTCATATGCTATTTTTGATGGTTCTTTAAATACATTGTCAATTATATATGGCCAATATTTTTCATCACAAATTCCATATTTTTTTAAACAAAATATACCATCTTTTAAATAACCACCACTATCAATATCAGTTTCATTTGTTAATAAACGTTCATTATAATAAAGAAATAATCTAGAACCTCTGAAATTACTTGTATCATAATCAAATATTGAACATAATGCATTCGCTGTGCAACTACCAATTTTACCTTGGTCATATACTGGTGGAAATTTACTTCTTAAATCTAAATATTTAGGTTCGTTCGTTCCTTCGTTCGTTCCTTCGTTCATGTCTTCAAGTATCTCATTTTGAGTATTATTCTTATCAATGATAAGAAAATTTATAAATGTTCTCATTATGAATATATATGGCATTGATGTATGTATTGAAGATAATATATATAAAAATGGTATTTCATAAAATTTATTTAATAATTGAATAATAAAAACTTGTTTAGATATATTAAAACCACAAATTATTATTGTTATTCCTCCTATTTTTTTATTAGATTCATCTGGTAAATTAATTAAAGTTTGATTAATATCAAAATTATCATAAATAGCAATTGAAATAATTATAGGTTCATTATTAATTAATGATGAACATAAATTGTTTAAATTTTTTTTTAACCTCATCATTTCAAATTTAAATTTCATTTCATTCGCTTTTTCATAAACTTCTTTTGGTGGTTCGTTATTAATATTAATAGAATCATAACTATAATAATCATTACTACAAAAACCATATTTTAATAAATTTTTTATTGAATTATTAAGATTGTATGTATCTGTATCTAATCTTTCTATATAATAAAGAAACATACGTGAACATCTAAAATTAGGAATATCATATTCAATTAGTGAAGCTAAACAATTCGCAGTACTTCCTAACAATTCATATCTATCTAATGATGGTAATTTAAATCTAAGGTCATATATATATATATTATCTCTTAATGGAATATTAAAAGATGTTTTTTCTAATAAATAATTTAAATTAGTATTTGTATCTATACTAACATCATAAAAACTCATAAATATCTATTATTATAATAAGATGGTAAAAAATAAAGAATGTCCTCCAAATAAAATTTTAAATCCTCACACAAATAGATGTATTGATATTAATGGTGTTACTGCCAGAAAATTAGAAAAATTAAAATTAATTCTTAATAGAAGTCCTAAAACTAAAATTTGTCCGTCTCATCAAATTTTAAATATTAAAACAAATAGATGTGTTAATAAAACAGGTATTGTTGGAAAAAAAATTTTAAACAATAATAAAACCCCTAATTATTTAAAATGGGATAATAACAGTTGTTATATAGATAGTCTTTTAGTTGCGTTATTTCATTGTAAATCAACTTTTATTGAAAAAAATTTATTAAATGCTCCCATAAATAATTATGATAATTCTATTTTAAATGAATTAGGAGAAAAAATAAGAAATGAATTAATTAATATTTATAAGTCAGTTTCATTTGGTAAAAATGACGTTGCATATTGTTCTTTACTTCGTAAATTATTAGATGATTATTATACACTTTTACATAAAATAAAACCAAAAATTAAAATTATTGGTTCAAGAGATAATTGGACTATATCTCAACTTGATGTATTTGATTTACTTGAGTTTTTTACAATTATATTTAATATTAAAAATACAACTAAAATAATAGATGCCAATAATCCACCATTTTATACAAATTTTAGCAATATAATACCTATTGATTTTTTATTATCAAATCATATATTAAATATTAGTGATATTTATCCTTCATATGATAGTAATTATAATTTAAGTCAAGGTAATGTATATATTGATAGTAATGGAAATAAACATACTACTTATATAAAAAAAACTGAAATTATAAAAGCACCATTTTTAATGATTCGCATACCTAGAAATATAGGTAGAATGAAATTATCTACTAATATTATTCCAGCTCCTTATTTAAAATTAAAGGAAAATACACAAAGATTAAATTTAAGTTCAATTATTATCCATTATGGTTCAAATAAAGGAGGTCATTATATTTCCTTAATTAAGCATAATAATAAATGGTATGAATATAATGACCTTGGAACAAAATTAATTAAAGTTGGTGATTTATCAGATATTATTAATAATGAAACTTATACATCAAATATTATAGGTCTACTTTATATATGAGATGGTATTTCAACAGTCGGTCTATTTAACTTATCTCTTATTTTTTTTATAAGAAGTGAATAATATCCTCTTCCTTGGAAAAACAATTTTGCTTGAATACCTGTTATTAAATCTATATCAGCATCTTCATTTGATATATGTGTTGCATTAAGTAAATTCTTTACTTCTTCCAAATATTCATTTGATTTAATATTACACTCTTCATAATTTTTTGATGCTAAACGACAATAAAATGGTCTTCCAATTATATAAATTTTATTATTTTTATTATTGGTATTTATATTATTATAATTATCTAGTAATGATTTAATTTCATTTGATGGTAAAGGTCTACAATTTAATTCATAATCAAAATTACCACACATAGCACCGCCTAATCTTAAATGTACAACTGTAGAATTTTCAATATCATCTGGTAAAAAATGTTTATTTTTATTAATATAATTATTAATTATATCATAAATAACCTCAAGTCTTTTATTTACATAATCTTGACTTTTATATTGTTTTCCTATTAACCAATTTATTGGTTTTTGCATTGTTAATATATATTGTGCACCTATTGATTTTGGTTTATTTAAAATTATATCAGTCATTAAATCTTGTTCTATTGATAAAAAAACTAAATCACCTAATCTATATGATGATATAAAATCATTTTTCATTTCAATCTCTATATATGGTTTAATACTATAATTATTTAAAACTATATAAATGTATCCATATTTTGCTATAATCATTATTTAAATAATTTTTATATAAAATAAACAATAAATACTTTTATATAAAAATTATTTAAATAATAATAAATAATTATGCTAATTGTTGGAATTCCCAAAGAAATTAAAATTAATGAATATCGTGTTTCTATGATTCCTGAAGATGTGTATAAATTAACATCTTCAGGTATTCAAGTTTATGTTCAATCTGGTGCTGGAAATGGTGCAAATTTTTATGATAAAGAATATTTAGAAGCTGGTGGTATAATTTGTGATACAATTGAAGAAATTTATAAAAATGCAAGTTTAATTGTTAAAGTTAAAGAACCACAACCAGAAGAATTTCAATTAATTACAGATAAACATACTATTTTTACTTTTTTTCATTTTGCTGGTTCTTCTCAATTATTAAAAGAAATGATTGAACGTAAAGCTACATGTATTGCTTATGAAACACTGAAAAACAATGATGGTAAATTCCCGATTCTTGCTCAAATGTCTAAAATTGCTGGTGAACAATCAATACTTGAAGCCAATAAATATAGATTTTATTTCATGAATAATGATAATAATAAAGAAGAATTTGTAACTATTATTGGAGTTGGAAATGTTGGAAAAGCTGCAGCATATAAAGCAAAAGAATTAAATTATAAAACAATTAATTTAATTGACAAAGATTTTGAAAAACTTAAAGATTTTGAAAAGGATGGTTTTCATATTTATGAAATGAACCCATTAAATTTAAGTAATCTTTTAATGAAATCTACAATTGTAGTAGGTTCTATTTATAATAATGGTGAGAAAGCACAAAAATTAATTATAAATGATTTACTTATTTTAATGCCTAAAGATTCTATTTTTATGGATGTTGCAATTGACCAAGGAGGAATGACTACAAAATCAAAACCAACTACGTTTGCAAATCCTTTGATTAAATATCATAATACACATATTTATTGTGTTCCAAATATTCCAAGTTGTGTTCCAAATGAAGCATCTATTAATCTTTCACAAGTAATTTGTCCATATGTAATTTCATTAGCACAAGAAAAAATAAATGATGAATTACAATCTGGAATTAATTTAAAAAATGGAGAAGTTATTCATTCAAGTCTCCGTCTTTTGTTGCTCCCTCTTATGCTTCATTCTTACTAAACAATTATGAACAGATTCTTTTATTGGTAAAATTGATGGATATAAGTTTTCAAGTCTAGTTGTATCCAAATAATTATTACTTCTTTTTGATTTGAGGATTTTATTTTGTTCTTCAATTGTAAAATTATTCCATTTAAATGATGGATCCATAATTTCTTTATACATTTCTAATATTTCATTATGACTAATTAAACCAGGATTTACAAGATTAATTGTACCTGTTTGTTTATTAATAATCATATCTAAAATAATTGGATAAAAATCAGTCAATACTGTCATACTATTCGGTATTGAACAAATTTTATCATATTCTGTTATTTTTGTTATAAAATTTCTTGAATGATGAAAATCTACTATTGGCATTCTTATTCTCAAATTTAATACATTTGAATAAAATCGCATTAATCTATCAGTAAATCCTTTTACTGTTGAATATGATGAACCAAAGAAATCTGGTATATCATTTTCATTATATAATTTACATTCAGGATTTTCTTGACTAAAAATACAACCTGTTCCTAAATATGTGTAATGAATTTTATATTTATTAGCAAGATTTGCCAAAACTAATGGTGCATAAAGATTATCTCTGACATTCTCTTTTAATTTTCCTTCCTGTTCTAAATAATCAATTGTATTAAATCCTTCACCATATGTTCTACCAATAAAACTAATAATATGGGTAGGACTATGTAACATTAATATATCATTTACCAATAATTCATTATCAGCCCTTACATTAGTTTCAATATAATTAATTTCTGGATTATTCAATTCTTTAAGATAATCTAAAAATTGATTACCAATCCAACCTTTAGAACCAAAAATAAGTAATTTTACTTTTGTCATAAATAATTATTTATCAATAAGCCTTATATTATTTATCAAGATAAATTTGAAACCACCTATTTAAAGCTTTTTTATGATATTCATAATAAATATAATAAACTTCTTTTTTATTATAAAGTCCAGCAAGATAACTAAATGAACTTAATCCTAAAACAAGAACATCAGCTTTTACTAAATGATGAAATGTTGAAAAATTATCCATTGTTAAATGTAAATTTATATCTTTAATTTCTCTTATTTGTTTAAACATTATATCAAAATATTCTTCTTGAGAAAATATATGTATTTCAGAATTATTATATTTATTTTTTAAAGATTCTATTAATTTTATATAAAAATCACAACTTAAATAAAATCTTGCTGTATTATTTGCTGTAATATAATTATTTTTTTCACATTTATCATCTAATTTATTAAAAACTCTTATATGAATTGCAATATTAATTTTATCTTTTTTATAAATTAAAGGTCTATTTTTATTTGCTTCATCATATAATGAACATATTTCATCTTGAATTTCAGAATAAAAAATATTGGGATTCATATTAATAATTAAATAAGGATTTTTAATATAAACTAGAAATTTTTTATTTTTATTTTCAATTAATTTATTTGTTATTTGTGGCGTTAATACATATATATATATCGGTTTATATTCTTTTTTTTCTTTTTCGGTTAATTCTTTTACTTTTATATTAAAATAATTATACCATAAATCATCATATAATTCATTATTAATACCTTCTGTATTATGTCCAATATTGAATTTTTGATGAAGATAAGGAATTCCTATTTTTTTTGATATAGCCATTAATGATACCACTCTTTGATATATTGCACCAACCCCTTCTACGTTTTTACGATTTTCTTCAGTACAATCTACAGGGTCGTATGTTAAAAGATACATTAAATAATTATAAATTATTAGATTTCTTTATATTCAAAAATTTCACCATATTTTGATTTTAAGGTTTTTATTATTTCTGGGCGTTCATTAATAATTACTTTATTGCCATTTTCTATTAACATTAATGCTAATTCTAGTTTTTGTGATTCTTCCAATAATTGAGAAGTATCTTTATAAGTAATATAATTAAATTCTATTGGCTCTTTATTATCCTTTAACTCATTAAATTGAAATTTTAAATGACTTTTATTATTTTTATCATTTATTAAACATAAATCAAAATTAATGTTTTCATCAGATATTTTATTTTGAATATAGTGATAAAATGCTTTATTATCTCTTGGTAAACAAGGTCCACCATATCCATAACCATATTTCATATTAATTTTACCAAAATTACTATTTGTTGATAATGATTTCAATACTTCATCTGGATTATAACCTTTAGATTTAATTAAATCTCCTACTAGATTTACAAATGATATCTTCATAGTAATAAAACAATTATTTACTATTTTTGCAACCTCTGCTTCATATAATTTAAGTTTATTATAACTTACATTTGAATTTTCAACAATTTTCTTATGTACATCAATTATTAAATCAAAACAATTATCATTATTTGCACCAATAATAACAAATTCCGGATTTATTATATTTGCTATAATTGACCCCTGTGCAATAAATGATGGATTATAACAAATATCATAATTATAATTTTCAACTTTTGGTATTAAACTATCACAATATTCAGGTGTTACTGTTGAACTAATAACTATCAATTTTCTTTGTTCTTGCTTTCCATATGAAAGACAATAATCAATAAAATTATTTATATATTCGTGATTATAACTTCCATCATCCAATGAAGGAGTATTTATAAATGTAAATAATAAATCACAATTATCAATAACTTCTTTTAAATCAGTTTTAAAAATAAATTTATGTTTATAATCATTTATTAAAGAATTTAATTGGGGTTCATAATAATTATAAGTATTATTTTTTATATCATTGAAAATATTATCATTTATATCATAACAATAAACATTATAATTAGCTTTTGCAAAACACGAGGCATAACAAATACCTAATTTACCACATCCAATAACTCCTATATTCATATATATATTAAAAAATTAATAATAACTTTAAATAGAATTAATGATTAGAACATCTGTATATAAATCATATAAAAAATTTAAGGATTATAAAGAAAAACAAGGGAAATTATTAAAACAACAAGTGTTTTTATCTAGTTATATCAAAGATAATTATTCAAATATTGACAGAATGCTTCTTTTTCATGGTATTGGTACTGGTAAAACCTGTACATCTATTACCATTGCTGAAACTATTATGAAATTTGATAGAAAAATGAAGGTTTTAGTTATTTTACCAGCACGTTTAAAAACCAATTTTATTGACGAATTAATTTCTGAAACTTGTGGATTAAATAGATACATTTCTAAAGATGATTATAATAAATTTATTGATTCTGGTGTTACGTCTAAAGAAAAAGACAAAATCAGACAAAAATTTAATAAAAAAATTAGTGAAAATTATGAAATTATTTCTTATGAGCATTTACGTAAAGTTTTATTAGCATCAACTGATTATAAAACAACTATTGCTAATTTAACTAAAAATCGTGTTATTATCATAGATGAAGTTCATAATTTAATTGCTTCTAAAATTAATATTGATGATTTTGATAAAATCTTAAAATCTAAAGTAATAAACAAAAAAACTAATTCTATAAATGCTGTTTTATTGAGATTAATTACAAGACTTGCTGATAAAAGTTCTAAATTGTTTTTATTAACAGCTACTCCTATTTTTGATAATTTTGGTCAATTTACCCAATTAGTTTTAAATTTAAGTCCCGATAGTGACCCCAATAATAAAAAACTTGATTATTTAATAAATCAAATTAAAGGTAAAGTAAGTTTTTATAAACTTAAAGATAAATCGGATTTACCATCTTTTAGTATAATAAACCATAAAGTTCAATTAAGTGAAAAACAAATAAATGCTATAAATTCACTTGATATTATAGATGAACATGATGAAGATGATGATTATAATGAAATACCTAAAGGTAAAACATTTTGTATGAACGAACGTCAAATATCTATTTCCTTGTTAAATAAAAATTATAAAAATAAAATTTTTGAAAATCTTGATGAATACGCTCCTAAATTAAAACTTCTTTTTAGTTTATTAAAATTAAAAGGCAAACATGTAATCTTTTCTAATTTTATTCAATATTGTTTAGAATTAATTGCTGATTATTTAAAATCTAAAGGTTGGAGCGATTATACTAAAACAGGTTCTGTTAAAAATAAAACTTTTGTTTTATGGGATGCTTCTTTAAATGATAAAGAAAAACAAGAAGTTAAAGCTGTTCTTAATTCTAAAGCCAATATGCGAGGTGAAATTATCAAAGTTATTTTAGGGTCTCCTTCAATTAAAGAAGGAATTACATTTAAACATATTCAACATCTTCATCAAATAGATCCTGTTTGGAATAGTTCAGCAAAAGAACAAATTGAAGGTCGTTGTATTCGTTTTAAATCTCACGAAGATATACCAATTGATGATAAAACACTAAAAAAACACGTTGTAATTCATAATTATATTGGTACAATGGGAGAAAAAGAAAGAAAAACATGTGATGAAAAAATTTACGAAGAAATTATGGTTAATAAAAAGAAAATTATCAGTGAAATTGAAAGACTTTTAAGTAAGGTTTCTATTGATTATTATCTCTGGACAAATACTGATAAATCTCCTAAATCGCATTCAAAATCATCAATTATTAGTGTAACTTCTGCAGAAAGTAATCTTAAAGGAAAAATAACAATCCCCGCTGAAAAGAAAAAAAAGAAAGACGATATTAAATGTCCTAAACTAAGAAGACCAATTAATGGTAAATGTGTAAATATTAAATATCCATTTTTATCTAAAAATAAATATAAAGAAGATTGTTGTTTTGCTAAATTAAAGACTCCTAAAAGTTCTTGTCCATCTATTAGACGTCCTATTGAAGGTAAATGTATAAATCCTAAATATTCATTTTTATCTATAAATAAAAAAGGGGATTTATGTTGTTATGCTAAAAAACAGAAGCAATAAATTATTTTAATTATTTATATATATATAAGAAAAACAATGAAACTAAAAATTGATTTTGTTGATAATGTTTGCAATACTTCGCAAAAATCATTTTATTTATCTTTAACAATTACTATAATTTTACTTATTCTTATTATTATAAGTCTTAATAATCTTGAAAAATCTAAATGTAAATGTAGTGATATTCCTGAAAAAAGATTTTTAAGAGAATGGTTTATTTTTAATATAATTATTCAATCTCTTTTAATTTTTTTCTTTTTAATTGGAAATGAACCTTGTTATACTCGTTTTGTTAATAATAATTATTTATACCCATTAACATTATTTATCGGTTTTATCAATTTTATTATGTTAATACGTCTTATTTTATATATACGTATATTACGTGAAAAATGTCCTTGTGGTTATGGTAATTTAGAAAAATTCTTATTTTGGTATCTAATAATAATTTTTTCTATTATTGCATTATTTATTACATTATTATTAATAATGTCTATTGCCACATTATTTATGTTTATAAGAAAATAAAAAATGTATTATTTTTTTGCAAATTTAAACAAAAATGAATTATTATTTTAAGTAGATAATTACGTCATTATGACAGTCACAAATATCAACGACCAGATTAACAATATCCTCAACTTCAATGGAGAGTGGATTTGCGATTTGCTCAGATTGCTTGAAACTATAAAAGGGTTTCTTCGCTCTATTGATGAAGAGCGGTTTAACACTATTGTTCGCAGTTTGAGGATGCAACAAATTCATGGTGAGAGTGAGGAGGACGACAGAGCTGAAATTGCTTGGGCAATCAGGGAGGTTAGGAACCTCATTGCTCAGCAGTAAGGGTTAGGCTCAAAAAAAGACATCTTTTTGTCTTTGGCATTATTAGAATGCCTGTTAAAAATTCAAATATTGTTTTTATCAAAGAAATTGAAGCTAAGTTTTGTCCAACTTATAATAAGATTATTTATGTAACATATACATTTATGTTAATTTTTTTAACTTTAATTGTGACTAGTTTAATCAAAATTGAAAAAATAAGTTGTAAATGTGCAAATATTCCTGAAAAACGTTTTATTAAAGAATGGTTTATATTTAGTATTATATTTAATTTAATTGTCTTATTTTCATTTTTAATTAGTGATAAGGCTTGTTATTTTTATATTAAAAATGAAACATTACCATATATAGCTATTTCATTGGTTTCATTTATTTCATTAATTATGGGAATAAGATTATTAGTTTATTTAAATATTTTAAGAAAAGGTTGTAAATGTGGTTATGGTAAACTTGAAAAATTCTTATTTTGGTATTTATTAACAATCTTTTCTATTTTAGCACTTTTTATTTTATTTATGATAGTTATAGGTGTCTTTAGTATGATAAAAATGTTTAATAATTAAAAATCATTATTTTTTGTTCCGCCATTATATACATATCCATGGCCTTCATTAATCATTTGTGCATTAATTGATAAATTAAATTGTGCCTTTTCATCTTCTAAAACTTCAAAATTAACATTTTCATTATATGCAACTATTAATAATCTTCCATATTTATCAAATTCACCACATTTAATTTTAATTAAGGTTTTATGTGTTGATTTAAAATCTTCAGTATTTGTACATAAATACCATAATCGTTTTTTTGCTTCTTGTGCTCTTTTCTTTTTTTCATCTCTTTTAGGGTCATTTAATGATGGTTTTATTTCACAAGTATCATAACCTATAAATCTTGCTTTCATTCTCATTGGCATTTGATTATAAATAAAAAAGATATCACCTGTGTCACCATCATAATTAGCCAATAATTTTGCATATGTTATAAGACCATTAAGAGAAAATAATGAATATTTATCAATTGTTGAATTTTCAAGTAGTTCTTTATCATTAACTGTAATAATTAATGATGACATTTATTTATATTATAATAATTACTATAATCTTAAGTTCTTTAAATAATTATCAATCTTTTTAATAAAATTATTATTTAATTTATTTTCTATATATGTATCAAATATTTCTATTATACTTTTAGGTAATATTGATTTTATTATATATTTAATTTCAACATTTGATGAATGATTATCTATGTTATGAATAGTTGCTATTATTTTAAGATTAATAAATTTTAAAATTAAATTTGCCATTTTATTTAAAAGATTTGCTTTTAGTTTCATTTGAATTATCTTATCATCATTTTGAATTAATTTATATTTAAGTTTCAAAGGAATAACATTATTTACTATAATAGTACTTGCTAATGTTTTAAATACATCTGGGACATCTTGAACTGTAAATTCAATAATATCCTTCCTTTTATTATCTTTCCAATCTCCTTGTTTATAATCCTTTAAATCATCTATTATTTTTAATAATTCGCTATTATTATTTGTTGTTATATCAAATAAATTATTATAATTAATATTATAATGAAAAAATAACTCTTTTTCTATCATTTTTATCTTATTATAAGTAATTGTTATTTATAATCAAATAAATAACTCGCAAAAATAAAAAAATTTAATTTCAAGTTAGTTTAGATTCAATATCTAGAAGTTTGGAATATACCATTTGAAGTGTGACCGGATGATTTAGCATTCTTTGATATTGACGCTTCTTTTTATTTGCTTGATAAACTTGAATATCTTGAGTAGTGATTTTATATCTTGATGCCGCATCATCAAGAGTAATTGAATGGTCTTCATCTACTAGAGCAAGTGCCTTTACAATTAGACGCGTTTTGATACTTCCTTCTGTTCGTTGTAGTTGTTTAGCTACATCTGTAAAATTTACACCTTCATTAATCTTATCAAGAAGTGCATTATCTTCTTCAGTTTCCCATTTCAAACCTGCACGACAAGTTTCAGGATTTTCACGTTGTTTACGAAGTTTCTCTTGAAATTGATAATTAGATGTCATTTTTATCTATAGGATTTTTCCTATTTCTTTTATATGAAATAATTCTTATATCATTTTTTATAAAATAATATTCTAAAATTTTATCTATTATTTTATGAGGATAATCTATATTATTTTTCTCAGCTAAATAAATAACCATTATTGCAAATGCATAATAATCAGATAATTTCAAATAAAAATCCTTATTTTCCTTTATTTCTGTAAATTTTGAACTTTGTATTTTTCTTTTTTTTTTGTTTTCAAGTAATGACGGTATTTTTGATAATTTGGAATATTTTGAAACAACTTCATTATAAGAAGATGCTACTAATTTAGCTATTTCTTTTGGTTTTTGAAGATTATTTAACATAGAATATGTCATAAGTTCTGCGTCATATATATATTTATAAAAGGTATATGGTACACCTATACGATAAAATTTTACAGGATGATTATATACTAAATTTCCATTTTTAGAATTAATAAATGTTGATGTTTGGTCTTTTATATAATTTGATGATTCCCAATCTATTATTTTAAATCTTTTTTTACATAAAATAATATTATCTGGTTTTATATCATTATGAATATAATTATTTCCATTCATAATATCTAATATCTCAATTATGTCTTTTACACATTTTTTTAAACTTTTTTCAGTAAAATCAATATTGTCTAATGTTTTATAACATTTTTCTAAAAAAATATAATAATTATTATGAAATGATATACCATAAATATCCTTATTTTTATATGTAAAGCCTTTTTTAATTGTTGTGTATTTACTGACATCATTTTTGAAAATTTCCATTAATTCACGATATCCTTGTAATTCATTATTAAAATTTTTGGAATTAGAACCAAACATAAAACTAGAACTGTCAAATTTTTTGACTAAAACTTTTTTTGATTTCTCTTTCAAATGTTTTAAAATTATATCATAATCGCTATTATCAATTTTAAGTTCTTCATTAATTGTTATTAATGTTATTTCATTTGGATTTTTTACTTTTAATAATATATCATGATATAATGTTTTTTTATCATCACTATTTTTATTATATAATTCCATTACTATACCTTTAAAACCTCTATTTAAAACTTTACCTCCTTTCATAATTATTTTCATTATTATCTATCTATAATAATTACTTAAAAATTATATTAGTATTATTATTAATAAATATTTATTATAAATGACTGCATATATTGCACCACAAACATTTAGAGAATGGCATCCTATAGGTATAGTAAAAAATATTAATATTAAAAATAAACCATTTGTTTTTAATATTGGCACTTTACCAATGTTATTATGGTTTTCAAATCAAAACCAAAAACCAAATTCAATTATTAATGTTTGTAAACATTTAGGAAATAATCTTAAAGATAGTACAATTACTAATAATTGTTTAATTTGTCCATTTCATAAACAAGTTTATAATCATACTGATAATTTTGGTTCTATTGTTCAAAGTAATGGTTTATTTTGGTGGAGTTATAAATCTTATACAAAAGTTCCATATATAAATCAAATTATTAAAACAAATGATAAACCCTATAATTATCAAATTGACATTAATATTGATTTAATTACATTTATTCTTAATTTTATATCTTTTTTTGATAATGATAATTCTTTTTATTATCATAAAAAAAATAATAATATTATAATTATTTCTAATAATAAATTTAAAATATATTTTAAATATCCATATACAATTATAATCAAAATTAAAAGTTTTAAAGGTTCTTATATCATTTCTATTCTTCCACTTAGTTATAATAAATTACGTTTATTTATAACTACATATAATCCTTATGGGAATTTACTTTCTGTTTTATATATGAATTATATTAAATATATTTTTGAAAATAAAATAACTACTAATAATTTATATATCAAAAATTTCTTTTTATTTAAACAAGGTATGCATGATAAAAATAAATATTTAGAAATTATTTATAAAATGTTTAAAGATTATATGTTCTTAAATGATTTTACTATTAATCAATTTATGATTAACAAAAATTATTATTAATTATTTTTGTTAATCATTTATGAAATAATCATAATTTTTGGCAAGTTTTATGATAGAATCATTAGTATTACTTAATAATGAATCTATATCTTGTTGGTTTAAACCAAATGGATGTTGTCTAAGTTTTGCTAGTACAGGATTTATAAATTTTTCTATTTCATCATCATTTATATCATTTATTTGTAAAACATAATTTGTTAATTGATTTTTGGGTGTTATATCTGTTTCTTCTGAGGACATATCATATGGTAGTATATATCTTATATCGTCTAGATCTGAATATTTTGCCGAAATTATATCATCGTGTATATATTGTTCCATAGATAAGAAATGAGGTTTAATATTATTAGTTATTTCGTTTATTACTCCATCTATTGTTTTTTCAAAAAAATCAATTTTTTCAGGAGTAATGGGATTTGTAAATGTTCTTTTTCTTCCTTCAGTTTGTTGTACAGACGGTAATACATTTTTCTTATATGATTCAATTGTTATATCTGCCTTTATTCTAAGTAATTCTGTTATGTGATTTATAAATTTTTCAAAACTTTTATTTTTAATTACATCTGAATGAGCTTCAGCATAAGTATATTTATATATTTTTTTAATTTGTTTTATTAATTTTTCAAATTCTCTACATTCTTGATATAATAACTTATCAAAAATTTTTATTTCTTTATATTTGTTTAACTCTTCGTATAATGAATTAAATAATATTACATAATTTAAAATATCTAAATTATTAAATAAAGACAATGTCAAACTTTTACATTTAATTCCAATTGTGTTGTCTTGAAATTCTGTGGTTTGAAGAGGTGTTATAATACTTGATAATAGTGTGTTATCTAAATCACGTTCTAATCTTGCATAAGATAACTTAAATCTTTCTCGTTTAGGTGTTTGTCTAGTTGTATCTATACCTATCGCTTTTATATTCATTAAATCATATATATAATATTTAAGGTTTTTCATACAAAAATAAATATTATTATCATTTTCTAATATTTCACCTTGTTCATTTATATCAACATATAAGAAAACATCTATTATTTTTAAAAATTTATTTATATTTATAAATAAATTTCGTATTATATCAACGTTTAATATATTATTAGTATCAGTAACAGGATTAATATTTTTTTCAATTATTTTAATAATTGTATCAATAATTGCACATATATTTAGTCTGATTATATCTAATATTTTTGTAGTAAGTAATGTATAGTACTCTTTTATTCCAATTGGTGTTATATTTTCTAAATCCAATCTATAAAATATTACATTATTCAAATAAAATTTAATTACAACTTCATTTGTTAAATTTTTCTCAATATTAAATTTTATATGTCTTAAATATGCTATTATTATGTATTTAAAATAAAAATTTATTAGAACATTTACATCAGATGTATCAATAATTTTTTTTGTGTGATATATAAGTGAAAAATAATGCATCATTTTACATATATATAAAATTAATGTATTTTTTTCTTTTTCATTTTGTTGTATTTGTGGATTATTTATTTCCGAAATTAAATTATTAATCCTATCTACATTATTATTTGTTCTAAAAAAATGATCATATTTTTGTAAATTTGTATAAACTCGTAAAGCATATACAGTATCTAATAAATTAGATGTATTACTAATACCCTCTATACTTGCTTTTAGTTGTAGTATTTCTGACATTTCAAGACCCAAATTAGACGGAAAAGTTTCTCCATATAAAAGTCTATAGTCATATATAAGTTGTAATGATTGTCTTTTAAAATTTTCTACATCTGTAAAAGTAGTTATTTGTGGTATTTCATCAAGTAGTGATTTTTGTAAATTTGATAAAATTGTGTTTAAAAGTTCATAACTTGTTGCTAAATTACCATCTTTTTTAATAAATATTGATTCGTGATTTATAGTTTTAAAAATATAATTTATATCATACATGTTATCTAATGGTGGTCGTAATCGTTCATCTACAGTTGTTGCATAAATTGAATCAAATATATTATAATCATTATCAATAAATTTAGGTATTAAATACATATTTAATAATCCCATAAATGATAAAAAAGTAAAATTTTTATCATTTATATTATATATAGAGAATGCATGATTAGTAGCATCAGGAAATAAAACACTATTTCCTTGTCTAATAATTGAATTTAATACAGCTAATTTATCATTTCCCGTATAACATAAATCTACCGTTGAATTAAAAGTTTGTGTATTTTTTAAAGAATTATAATAAAAAGCAAATAATATCTTTCCCATATCACCCGCCCTTTTTAAATTAAATAAACATTGTGCTATATCTTTTTTTATTGCAGGAGTCATAATACTGCTAGTCGGAGTCAAATTGTTTTTATTGTATATAAAGTTAGATATATATATTAAAAGAAATATGTTATATATAATGCTATAATTTTTTGTGCTACTAGGGCTTGAAAGATTTGAAGTTAATCTATTTATTAATGTATCTATATTATTAGTTTCTTTTAATAGTTTTATCATATTGACTATATTACTTATAGTATTAAAAGAATCTACCCCTACATATTTTCCTCTCAAAAATGCTATATCTATTGCATAAAAATTAGTAGACGTTTTACTAGTTTCTTTACTATATATATAATCAGTCGCACTAAGTGGTGGTTTTAAATAAATTAGTTCTAACATATGTAATGAAGAATTTAACTTACTATTTGTAGTAAATATATCTGTGTTATCATTAAAAATTATAGCTGTTCCTATACGTTGCGGTGACCCGCTTTCTGAATAATACACATTTTTAAACATTTCTCTTAATAATTGTGTATATGCTTTAAAACTTTCAGTAAAAAGATGTAAATTGCTACAATGGGGAGTGTTACGAAAATCAATATTATTATATATCAAATTTGTTATATATGCATATTTATTTATTTCACTTGGATTAGTTGTAAATGTATCATTTAATTTAGTTATTACTAAATCTGTGTTTATAGGATAACTATCAAATATATCTTCTAATATATAAAATCTATTGTCTCCTACTAAAGCTTTTATTTGGTTTTTTATATCTCTCCATTGTTGACTTTGAGACAGTAATGTATTTATTTTGGCACTATCCAAAATACCTGATTGTTTTAATTTTGTATAATAATCAGATATAGCCCTCTCTTCACCTACATTTAAATTACCATCATATACAAATTTTAAATTTGATGATACTAAAATATCTTGAATAAATTTTGCTAATTCCTCTTTTATCATTTTAAGTTGTGCTTCATTATTTATAATAACTCTTCCTACAATATCTGGATTATTCTTTTTATATTCTACTAAATTATATACACTGAAAAATAAGATATTATCAACAATTTTATCTGATTTTTTTAATAACTCTTTAAATAAAAGTTGTTGTGGTATTTTAAAATATGGTTTTAAATCATTTTCAGTAATATCAGTTTCATTATAATACCAATCATCTGGTATTGTTTCAGATTCTTTCTTAAAATCATGTTTATTATCAAATACATACTGATATTTTAAATATTTTTCTTGTAATGAATGTGCCGCTGTAAAAGAACAATTACCCCCTTTTTTATATTTACTATTTTGTTTAACCTTATCTAAAAACATAAAACATGTTTTTAATAATCCATCTGCATAATTTTCAACTTTTGTTTTATTTATATCAATATCATTAATATTATTTATTATTTCTTCATGTAATATATCAAATATATATGAAAATGAAAAATCACTACCTGTTTTAACTGCTGATATATAAGATGGTTTAAAATTATAATTTTTTTTATTTATTAATGATAGTTTTATATTCTTTTTCTGAAATATTTCGCTTTTTACTTTTCTGGCTTTTATTAATGTTTTTTGTTTTTGTTCTAATATTAATGGTAATGATTTAGCTTTTACTTTTTGTCTATAAGTAATATCACTAATCCCTATTTCTGTATCTGCTTCACTAATATCACTTGATGACCTATTTGAACTTGTTCTTTTTTTATTTTCATTACCTGAACCATATTTTTTTAATTTTTTAAGTTTCTTGATAGTGTTCATCTAATATTATTATATATTTAAAAAAATGAATTTTTTTTATTAAATAGCTATTAATTATGACAACAGATATTGAAGATTTAGTTATTATTAAAAATGAACTTGATAAAACTGATAAAAATTCGTTTAATTCTATTAATTTTATTAAGAAGATAAAGAAAGATTTTAAAATTAATTGTTCTAAAATTAATCTTATAAGTGCTTATAATGAACTTGGTTATAATGATTTTGAACTTAAAAGTAAAATTATTAAAAAAATTGAAAAATCACAATCTGGTATTGTAAGTATTACTGTTCTTACCAGTGGAACCCCTGAATATACTAATAAAGAAGGTATTCGTATAAAAGGTACTTTTAGTTGTTTACATAAATGTTCTTTCTGTCCTGATGAAAAACCGAGTGCTGATAATGGTTGGGTTCAACAACCTAAAAGTTATTTATTTACAGAACCTGCTGTTCTTCGTGCTAATCAAAATGACTTTGACCCAATTAAACAAATGAATTCCAGAATTTCATCTTTAATTAGAATGGGTCATACTGTTGATAAAATTGAATTATTAGTTCTTGGTGGTACTTGGAGTGAATATCCAAAAGAATATCAAGATGAATTTATTACAGCACTTTATTATTCAGCTAATGTTTATTTTGATAAAGATAAAAGAGATATTAAAGGTCTTGATGATGAAATTAATGCTAATGAAAAAGCTAAAATTCATATAATCGGTCTTACTCTTGAAATGCGAAGTGATAGTATTAATATTAATGAAATTAAACGTCTGAGACGATTTAATTGTACTAGAGTTCAATTAGGAGTGCAACATACTAATAATGATGTTTTAAGAATGAATAATCGTGGTGAATCTGTTCAAACTACAATAAGAGCTCTCAAATTACTTAAAAATAATTGTTATAAAATTGATGCTCATTTAATGTTAAATTTATATGGAAGTTCACCTGATTTAGATAGACAAATGTTAGATGAAATTATTAATAATCCAGATTTACAAGTTGACCAATTAAAAATTTATCCTTGTGCAATCGTTCCTTTCACCAAAATTAAAGAGTTATATGAAGCTGGTATTTATAAACCATATGATGATAATAATTTATTTGAAATAATTAAAGAATTTAAAATTAAAATTAAAAAATATTTCAGAATTAATAGAATTATTAGAGATATTTCTGGACATTATATTATTGCTGGTTATCCTCAAGACTTTACTAATTTGCGTCAAGTTTTAAAAGCAGATATGATTAAAAATAATTGGTGTTGTAATTGTATTAGATGTAGAGAAGTGAAAAATAATTCTGTTAATCCTCATGATATTAAAATGGAAATAATTGAATACAAAGGTAATGATGGTGATGAATATTTTATTTCATATGAAACTGATAAATATTTAATAGGTTTCATTAGATTACGTTTAAATTATAATTATGATGAAACTAAAATAATTAATGAATTAAAAGATTGTGCGTTAATCAGAGAACTTCATATATATTCAACTTTATCAAATGTTGGTAATAATCTTGGTAAATTTTCATTACAACATAAGGGTTATGGTAAATCTTTAATAGCTAAAGCTGAAGAAATAGCAAAAAATAAAGGTTTTAAAAAAATGGCTATTATTGCAGGTACGGGTGTTCGTGATTATTATAGAAAAAATGGATATGAATTAATTAATACTTATATGATTAAAGACATTGTGTAATGTCATAATTATAAATAGAAATGTTATATAATAAAGCTTATTTTCTAAACTCTTTATTTTATCTTTTGTATTTTTATTTGATAAATAAACATAATATTCAATATTTGATATTTCCCTAATATTATTTATTTTAGATTTAAATTCTTCATCATAAAACCAATGTTCTAGTTCCTTAATTCCATATATTTCATATCGTCTCTTTAGATTTTCATCATTATTTATTTTTTCTCTTACATAAATAATAAATTTATCCTCTAACGATTGTTCAATATCATTATATTTATCATAATAATTATCAATATCTTCAGTTATTTTAGCTGACGGTATATAACTATTTTTATTTTTATTTATAACTGATATACAATTATAAACTAAACTAATATCATCAAATTTATTCATTATTTTATAAATAAAAACTTAAATAATAAAAATAATCAATTTTTTATTATTTTACGTTAAATTATAAATATCATTACAACTTCTATGTATTTTTTCATAATTATCCCTATATTTAATAATACGTTTATTAAATTTCATTTCTTTTTTACTTATATAATTTATGTAATTTATGTGATTTAAGATTGTTTTAAGATATTTATCTTCAATTTTCTTATAATTTGTTTCAGATTCAATCTTTTTTGATAAATCATAAAATAATGTAAAATTATCAAGTTGAACTAATATTAAGAAACTTATAATTATATTATTATAATATTCAATAGTTATATAACTAATTATATATTTATATATCGTTTTGTTATATATAATTGCTATAAAATATATAATTGATAAAAAAGTAATCTGTTTTATCATTTAATTTAAATCATTGATTGTTTTAAATATTCATTTTTTTATAT
>SXGQ01868349.1_pt1 | contig 49661 bp, 37 predicted proteins | sample 3178371 | NCBI WGS metagenome assembly SXGQ01 (sample SAMN11356859, study PRJNA531348) | freshwater metagenome | isolation source: freshwater sample F1-20 | place: China: Fuxian Lake, Yuxi | collected 2017-12-25 | reverse complement strand
TAGTAGTGGACGCCGTGACCGACGGCCTCGATGCCGTGCTGATTGCAGGGCTCCGCTTGAAGCCATCTGCCCCACGGACCGGATGTCCCCCCCGGCGGGATCGTCATGGGGCGCGAGGCCCTGATCCGCGGCTACCTCACGGGGCGGAGCACGATCACGCTCCGCGCCCGGGCCCACGTCGAGGAGTTCGGCAAGAACCGCAACCGGATCGTCGTCACCGAGATCCCCTATCAGCAGACGCGCGACGCCATCGAGGAGAAGATCGCCGACCTGGTCAACGAGGATCGCATCAAGGGCATCTCGGCGATCCGCAACGAGAGCGATCTGAAGGAGCCGGTGCGGTTGATCCTCGAGCTGAAGCGCGATGCCGATCCCGACGTCGTGCTCAACCAGCTCTACCAGTTCTCGCCGCTGCAGACCTCCTTCTCGCTGATCTTCCTGGCGCTGGTCGACGGGAAGCCGCGGATCCTCTCCTTCAAGAACATGCTGGAGGAGTTCCTCCGGCACCGGATGGCGGTCATCCGCCGCCGGACGCAGCACCTCCTCCAGAAGGCCCGCAGCCGCAAGCACACCCTCGAGGGACTGCTCGTCGCGCTGGCCAACATCGACGAGGTGATCCGGATCATCCGCAGCTCGAAGTCGCAGGCCGAGGCGAAGGAGCGGCTCTGCCAGCTCCAGGCGCCGGCAGCGCTGCTTGAACGGGCGCTCGGGGCCGACGGCTTCGCCGCGCTGCAGGAGGAGCGGGGGGTGAGCGACACCTACGGCCTCTCCCCCGTCCAGGCCGATGCGATCCTCCGGCTCACCCTCGGTCAGCTCGTCAACCTGGAGCAGGAGAAGCTCGCCGGTGAACACCGCGAACTCCTCGCCCGGATCGGTGAGTTCAAACGCATCCTCTCCAGCGATGCCGGCATCAGGGCGCTGATCCGCCAGGAGCTGGTCGAGGTCGCCGATCGCCACGCCGATGAGCGGCGCACCGAGATCAGCGGCGAGGCGGGCGACATCCGCGACATGGCGGAGCTGATCACCGAGGCGACGATGGTGGTCACGATCAGCCGGGCCGGCTACGTGAAGCGGACCGCCGCCGATACCTACCGTGCCCAGCGCCGCGGCGGAAAAGGGCTGACGGGCGCCCGGACCGACGAGGAGGACCCGATCGAGCACCTCTTCGTGGCCAGCACCCACGATTGGCTCCTGGTCTTCACCACGCTGGGGAAGGTGTTCTCGCTGCGCGTGTTCGAGCTTCCGGAGTTGGCCCGCGACGCCAAGGGGCGGGCGCTGGTCAATCTGCTCGAGTTCGAGGCCGGCGAGAAGGTCGCCGACTGCCGCGCCGTCTCGGGGTTCGAGGATCCCGATCAGTTCCTCCTCCTCGCCACCCGCGGCGGGATAGTGAAGAAAACGGCGCTCGAGCAATACCGCCGCCGACGGACCAAGGGACTGATCGCCGTCAAGCTCCGCGAGGGCGACGAACTGGTCGATGCGGTCATCGCGCGCCCGGGTGACGAAGTGGTGCTCGCGACCGCCAAGGGGATGGCGATCCGCTTCCCGGAGTCCGACGCCCGGCCGATGGGGCGCGACACGAGTGGCGTGCGCGGCATCAAGCTCGGATCCGGCGACAGGCTCGTGGGGATGGTCGTCGCCGATCCTGCCGCCACCCTGCTCACCGTCTGTGCCAACGGCTACGGCAAGCGGACCCCGTTCGGGGCCGGCACGCCCCTCTCCGGACCTCCTCCCGACGAGTCGGCTTCCGGCGACGCCGAGCCTGGCGAGGCCGAGACCGACGACGGCGAATCCGAGGTGAGCGAGGGGGACGGCACCTCCAGCGGCATGCGCTACCGCACCCAGCACCGGGGCGGCAAGGGGGTCCGCGACATCAAAGCCACCAACCGCAACGGTGAAGTGGTCTCGGTCGTCTCGGTGGGCGACGAGGATCAGGTGCTGATGATGACCGCGCGGGGCAAGATCCAGCGGGTCAACGTCAAGGAGATCAAGTCGATCGGCCGCAACACCCAGGGGGTGCGGATCATGCGGCTCGATGACGGTGATTCCCTGGCGGCCGTCGTCCCGGTGCCGCCCGGGGAGACGGAAGAAGCCGATGCAGTGGTGCCTCCCCCCGGAGCATGACCCGGGGCTGGGGACCGGGCGGAGAAACTGTTCTGATGGGCCGGTCATGCCGATGGCGTGACCAGTCCCCGACTGCAGCCACGAGGAACACACCATGAGGATCGCGGTCGTCGGCACAGGGTACGTGGGGCTCGTCACCGGCACCTGCTTCGCCGACAGCGGCAACGCCGTCACCTGCATCGACATCAATGCCGACAAGGTCGCCAGGTTGAAGCGGGGTGAGATCCCGATCTACGAGCCGGGCCTCGAGGATCTCGTCACGCGCAATGCGCGGGCGGGCCGATTGCACTTCACGACCGACACCGCCGCAGCCGTGGCGAACGCCGAGATCGTCTTTCTCGCTGTGGGCACGCCGCCTGCGGCCGATGGCTCGGCCGATCTCTCCGCCCTGTGGAGCGTGGTCGATTCGATCGCCCCGCACCTCCACCCCGATGCGGTGGTGGTGACCAAGAGCACCGTGCCGGTCGGCACGTGCGCGGGTATCGAGCGCCGCCTCCTCGAACGGACCGGCCGGCAGTGCCGGGTGGCGAGCAACCCCGAGTTCCTCAAGGAGGGGGCGGCGATCGACGACTTCCAGAAGCCCGACCGTGTCGTCGTCGGGGTGCGGTCGGCGGATGTCGGCGAGCGGCTCCGGTCGCTCTATGCCCCGTTCCTCCGGACCGAGAATCCGTTCCTGGTGATGTCGCCGGAAAGTTCCGAGATGACGAAGTACGTCGCCAATGCGCTGCTGGCCACGAAGATCAGCTTCATCAACGAGGTCGCCAACCTCTGTGAGCGGATGGAGGCCGACATCGACGACGTCCGCCGCGGCATCGGCCACGACAGCCGGATCGGTTTCGCCTTCCTCTTCCCGGGAGCGGGCTACGGCGGGAGCTGCTTCCCCAAGGATGTCCAGGCCCTCGCCTCGATGGCGCGCGACAAGGGGGTGCCGCCACGGATCCTGTCGGCCGTGCACGACACCAATCTCGCGCAGAAGCAGGTGCTCGGCGAGAAGGTCGCCCAGCATTTCGGCGGTCGGCTCGCGGGGCGCCCCATCGCCATCTGGGGGCTGGCCTTCAAGCCGCGCACCGACGACGTCCGTGACGCCCCCGCCATCGACCTCATCGAGCGGCTCCTCGCCGCCGATGCCCGCCTCACGGTGTTCGATCCCGAGGCGATGCCCAACGTGCAGGCGATCTACGGAGATCGGATCCGGTATGCCGCCGGCCCGATGGAAGCCCTCGACGGCGCGGAGTGCCTCGTGATCGTGACCGAATGGGGCGACTTCCGGCGACCCGACTTCGACGACATGGCACGGCGGATGAAGAACTGCGTGATCATCGACGGCCGCAACCTCTATTCATCCGCCGACATGCGGGCACGGGGATTCACCTACCTGGCGATCGGCAAGCAGCCTGTGCTCGCGCCGACGGTGGGCGGGAGCTGACGGGCTGCCGTGTCCGCCGCCGTCACCCTGCGCATCGATGCCACCAGCGGCCGTGCCCGGGCAGGGATCCTCGATACACCCCACGGCCCGGTTCCGACGCCGCTGTTCATGCCGGTCGGGACGGCGGCGACGGTGAAGGGTGTGGACATCGGGCGCGTCGCCGGCACGGGGGCCGGCATGCTCCTCGCCAATACCTACCATCTCCATCTCCGACCGGGCGAGGAGGTGGTGGGGGCGGCCGGCGGGCTGGCCCGCTTCATGGGGTGGGACGGGCCCACCCTCACCGACAGCGGCGGCTTCCAGGTGTTCAGCCTCGCGAAGCAGGTGAAAGTCACCGATGCCGGGGCACGCTTCCGCTCGCATCTCGACGGCGCGGTGATCGATCTCACCCCCGAGGCCGCGGTCCGGATCCAGGAGCGGCTCGGTGCCGACATCGCCATGCAGCTCGACCATGTCGTGGCGCTGCCGGCACCGCGGGGTGACGTGGCGATCGCGATGCGCCGGTCGCTCGCCTGGGCGGAACGCTGCCGGGAGGCGCACCGCCGCACCGACCAGGCGTTGTTCGGGATCGTCCAGGGGGGGCTCGAGCCCGATCTCCGGGCGGAGAGCGCCGAGCGGCTCAGGGCGCTCGACCTCCCGGGGTATGCGGTGGGAGGGCTCTCGGTGGGGGAGGGGCCGGAGGCGATGCTCGCCGCGCTCCGGGTGACGGTCCCCCACCTCCCCGAGGACCGCCCCCGATACCTGATGGGGGTGGGCCGTCCGACCGACATCGTCGCCGCCGTCGCGGAGGGCATCGACATGTTCGACTGCGTCCTCCCCACGCGCTGCGGCCGCAATTCACTCGCCTTCACCTCCCATGGCCAGGTTCGGCTCCGCAATGCCCGGTACGTCGGCGACGACCGCCCATTGGAACCGGACTGCCCCTGCCCGGCATGCCGCCACGGACGTGGCTACCTGAGGCATTTGTTCATCGCCGGCGAGATGCTGGGGCCGATCCTCCTGTCCATCCACAACCTCACCTTCTACCAGCGTCTGCTGGCCCGGCTCCGAACCGCGATCCTCGCGGACCGGTTCCGGGAGGAGCACGACCGGCTCCTCGCCACCCTCGATGGACCAACCGCGGGCGGCGACTGACCCCGGGTGGGAGGGGGCGCCAGCGGTTGTGCCAGCCCGGAACACGCCGGGCTTGTCCACAGTTCGCGGTGCCCACTACATTGGGCGGTTTTCCTCGTGTCCGCATCGTCAGGCCGGTCCGGCTCCATGCCTGACCAGGTCCAGTCCCATGTCGCCACTTCACGTCGCCAATCCGTTCGTTCCCTCCCCGGCCATGCTGCTGGCCCAGGTGGCCGGGCCGCCCGCAGGCGGCGGTGGAGCCGCCGAGCAGATGTTTCCCTGGGTGACGCTGCCGCTCATCCTCCTCCTCGGCTGGTTCATGGTGCTGCGGCCGGAGCGTGAGCGCCAACGCAAACAGGATCAGCTTCTCGCGGGCCTGAAGAAGAACGACCGCGTGCTCACCACCGCGGGAATGTACGGCACCGTGGCCAATGTCGATCGCGACGGGCAACGCGTGTCGCTGAAGATCGACGACACCGGGTCGGTGAAGATCATGGTCACGCTGTCGAGCATCGCCCGGGTGCTCGACCCCACCACGGAAGCCGGGGCGCCGTCGGGAGATTGACACCCCGCGCCAGCCGGTCGCCGCAGCCGCTCCATCGGAACCACTTCCATGCACACGCTCCTGGCCGTCGTCTCCAGCATCGCTCAGGCCGCAGGGGCCGCCGGGCCCGCGGTGGAATGGTGGCGCGAGAGTTGGTTCAGTTGGCTGTTGACCATTGCCACCGTGGCCGTGCCGACGTTCATCTCCTGGGTGCTCGCGAAGCAGCTGCGGGTCGGCGACATGTGGGCGCGCCTGGCTGCGGTGCTGGTCGCGGCCGCCGCCGGCGCGGTGGTCGTGGCCCTCGGGTGGCCACCGCGCCTCGGAATCGATCTTAAAGGGGGGGTGATCCTCGTCTACGAGATCGACCGGTCGAAGCAGGTGGCCGACCGGGTTGACGAGTGCGTCGGCCGCGTCCAGCAACTCGTGGCCCGTCGGGAGGGGGCGAGTGTGACCCGCACGGCCAACGGCCGGATCGCGGTGCGCCCCGGGACGACCGATGCGGCGGCCCGTCAGACGCTGGTGGAGGAGATCGGGGGGCTCGACCTCGGCGACACCAGCCTCGTGCCCGTCTCGGGCCGCGGGGCAGGGGATGAGCTCCTCTTCGAGGTCCGTGGGCAGACCGATCCGATCGACATGGACAAGCTCGTCGCTGCCGTCAGCCGCCGTGTCAATCCGGGCGGACAGAAGGAGGTCACGGTCCGGCGCTTCGGTCTCGACCAGATCGAGGTGATCGTGCCCGAGGTCGACCAGGCGGAGGTCGATCTCATCAAGCGGATCGTTTCGAGCGCTGGCGTGCTCGAGTTCCGGATCACAGCCAACGAATTCGATTCCAAGCACGCCGACGTGATCGAGCGGTCGCGCACACCGGGAACGACCGTGATCAACGGCAGCGGCGGGCAGGTCGGTCGCTGGATCCGCCTCGACACCGCGCAGCTCGACCCGCAGGGGCTCGTCACCCGCCCCGGGCCCGACGGCACCACCGAGGTGCTCGTGGTACTCGACACGTTCAACGTCAACGGCGGCTATCTCGTGCGGGCGATGTCGAGCCTCGATCAGAGCCTCCAGCCCTGCGTCAATTTCGCCTTCAACACCGCCGGTTCCACCCTCTTCGGCGCCCTCACCGGCAACAACCTGCCCGATCCGGCCAACGGCCTCGAGAGGCGGTTGGGCATCGTGCTCGACGACGTCCTCCTGTCGGCGCCGCGGATCCGCGAGGCGATCAGCGGCAACGGTCAGATCACCGGCGACTTCAAGAAGTCGGACATCGACTTCCTCGTCGGCATTCTCAACGCCGGCAGCCTGCCGGCGGCTCTGGTGAGTGAGCCGATCAGTGAGCAGAAGATCAGCCCCCAGCTCGGTGCCGATACGATCCGCTCCGGTGCCTGGGCGATGATCGTGGCGACGGCGCTGGTGCTGCTGTTCATGCTCGTCTACTACCGGTTCGCCGGCCTCGTGGCGGACCTGGCGGTGCTCCTCAACATCCTCTTGGTCGTCGCGGTGATGATCTCGATCAAGGCCGCGTTCACGCTCGCCGGGTTGGCCGGCCTCGTGCTCTCGGTGGGCATGGCGGTCGATGCCAACGTGCTCATCTACGAGCGGATGCGCGAGGAACAGGAGCGCGGCGCCTCGTTGCGGACGGCGATCCGCAACGGGTTCCAGCGCGCCTTCTCGACGATCGTCGATTCCAATCTCACCACGCTGATCACCGGCCTGGTGCTGTTTGCCATCGGCACCGACCAGCTCAAGGGATTCGCGGTCACGCTGATCCTCGGCCTGACGCTCAACCTCTTCACCGCCGTGTTCTGTGCCCGGGTGATGTTCGATCTGGCGGAACGCTGCCGGTGGATCAAGCGGCTCTCGATGGCCCGGGTGTTCGGCGAGACGAACTTCCCGTTCGTCGCCTGGATGCGGCCGGCGGTCATCGGCTCGGCGGCCTTCATCCTGCTCGGGTTGCTGGCTGCCTGGCAGCGTGGTCAGGGGTTATTCGACATCGACTTCACCGGCGGCACGAGCGTGCAGGTGGCGTTCAAGCCGGGCCAGGAGCTCGACGTGGCATCGGTCCGGCAGAAGGTGTCGGCGCTCCCCGACGTCGCCGTCAGCGCCATCAGCGGTGCCGACATCGCGCCGGGCAGCCGCTACAAGATCGACACCTCGCTCCGTAGTGCCGGCGAGGGGGAGGGGGAGGTGGAGAAGACGCTCCGCGACGTCTTCCCAGGGCGTCTGGCCACCTATTCGATGCAGTACGGGCAGATCGGCAGCCGGCCGCCGGCCGCCGACGGTACAGCGGCCGCGCTCCCCACCACCGTGCCGCTCACGTTCCCCGAACGGATCAACCAGCCGACCCTCGAGGCGACGCTCGAGGATGCACTGGCGGCCGAAGGGTCGGCGGGTGCCGCGTTCACGCTGGAGTCGCCCGGCCTGACGAGCCGCACCAAGCCCGCCAGCGCCTGGACGCTCGACACCGGCCTCGACGCCGATACCACCCGCAAGGTGCTCGACCGTGTGGCGGGCAAACTCGCCGACACCCCGGTGTATCTCTCCGCCAACAGCATCGGCGGCAAGGTCGCCGGCAACACGAAGGTCACCGCCGTCTATGCCCTGCTGGCGAGCCTCCTGATGATCGTGCTCTACGTCTGGCTAAGGTTCCAGAACGTGGCCTTCGGTGTCGCGGCCGTCGTGGCGCTCGCCCACGACGTGCTGGTGGCGATCGGCTGCCTGGCGATCAGCCGGTTCGTGTCGCCGTTTCTCGGCTGGGCCCTGGTGGACGACTTCAAGATCAGCCTCGACGTGGTCGCGGCCCTGCTGACGATCGTCGGTTTCTCGATCAACGACACGATCGTGATCTTCGACCGGATCCGGGAACTCCGCGGCAAGCAGCAATTCGTCTCCGCCGCCATGGTCGACAAGGCCGTCAATCAGACCCTCAGCCGCACGATCCTCACCTCCGGTACGGTCCTCGTGGCGACGCTGATCCTCTACCTCTTCGGTGGGCAGGGGATCCATGCGTTCGCGTTCACGATGCTCGTCGGCATCATCACCGGTACCTACAGCACGGTGTACATCGCCTCGCCGATCGTGCTCTGGCTGCAGGAGCGGTTCGGGGCGTCCCCCAGCCCCGCCGGTATGCGGACGGTGGCCCGGGCCGGCTGATTCGCTCCCGGGCGCCGAACGGGGCGGACGTTTTCGCGGCGGGGCCCTCATCCTTCTCCGGGCGCGGGCATAGTTGAACGGCTCCGTGCCGGTGGCCCGGGCGCATCACGCGCCGCGGACGGCCCGGGGCCGCACCGGCTGCCGCCCGGGGGACGACATGGGGGGAATGTTCCGAGGTCTCCGCTTCGTGGTGGGGGTCGCTCTCGTGACCGCCGGAACGGCGGTCGCGGCGCCGCGCATCAGGGAGTTCCTCGACCGGCAGCCGCCGATGCTTGCGATGACCGGTGGCAACGCGGCCGCCGCGCCCCCGACGGTGGCGAACCACGCCATTCCCGATCCGCAGGGGCCGGTCGACGTGCCGACTCCGCCGCCGCCGCCCGCACCGGCTGAGGTCGCGCCCGTCCTGCCGCCCCCCACGCCGCTTCCCCAGGCGGCCGCCGGAGCATGGCCCGGGCCGCCACCACTGGACCTGGCCTATCGATCGACGCTGGCGCTGCCGCCTCCTCCGTTGCTCGACGCGGCACCGCCGCCACCCGGATCGGCCTTGATGCCGGTGGCGGGAGCAGGCGGGCCGGCACCGCCCGCGGCGCGTGAATGGCCGGCGGCGGTGTCGAGCGACGTGATCCGCGATGGAGACGATCTGACGAGGATCGCGCTGCGCGTCTACGGGCATCCCGGGGCCGCGGCGGCGATCCTCGCGGTCAATCGTGATCGGATCACCGACCCGGCCCTGCTGCCGGTCGGAGTGCCGTTGCGGGTCCCTCCCTCCTGGAATCCTCAGGGTGAGGCCGTGGCCGCAGCGCCGGTGATCGCCCCGCCGCAGCGCCCCGCCCGGGTCGTGGTCGGGCCGGGCGAGTCGTTTGAGTCTCTGGCCGGGCGGTTCTATGGTGATCCGCGGTACGCCGGGATGCTCTTCGAGGCAAACCGCGACGTGGTCCGCTCGCCCGCGCTGCTCACCCAGGGCACCGAGCTGCGGCTCCCCTGACGATGGGAAACGCTGCGCGTTTCACGGGAGCTGCGCTCCCGGCACCTCATCCCTGAGGTGCAGCAGGCTGTGTGTCCACAGCCTGCTAGCGTTCAGTGGGGAGCACGGCGCCGAGGACGCCGCGGACCATCTCCGTCGGATTCGTCCGGCCCGCGAGCAACTTCTCGCCCGAATCCTCGGTGTCGAGCTGGAGCAGCACGGCCGTCGCGTCGGCGGCCTTCTCCAGCTTCGGAGCCTGCGTCGGTTTCTGCCCGGCCCGTTGTTCGAACCACTCCTGCGGGCGGTTCCGTTTGAGTTGATCGAACACGCGGATCGCCTCGCGATCACCACGACCGGCGACCACGAGGATGGGCAGATCGCGTTTCACGACTTCCTGACCCAAGGCGGGCAGGATCTGCAGGCCGCGCGGCGTCCATGCCGGGCTGACGAGGACCAGCGCTTGGACCTGGCGACCCTGGGGCCCGGTGGCGATCGGTGGCCATGAGGCATCGGCGGCCGTCCACAGTGCGGCGAGGGTCGCGCCGGTCCCGACTCCGGCCACCACCAACCGGCCCAGTCCTGGACCGCCCGCCTCGGTATTTCCATGGAGGAATGCACGGATCGCCTCGATGTCGCCGCGCGCCGTGCCTTGATCACGGACTGTACCCCCCGCCGAGGCGGCGATCGCTTCCAGGTCGGCGCGTTTGAACAGTTTGGCATCGATCTCGTCACTCCGGCCGGCGGCATCGACGCGTGTCGTGCTCGCGCCGTGGCCACGCAGATCGGGCACGAGCACGTGGCATCCGCTCCGCTGCAGACCGAGGGCCAGCGGTTCGACGGACTTGTGCGAGCCGCCGAGATCGTGGAGGAGGATCACCGTGGTCTTGGTGGCGGAACGAAGCCGGGGGGGACCGGCCGGGGCGGCGCCGGCACGACCGGGGTCGTCCTGCGGGCAGCGGTAGAACCAGACGGTCAACTGGACTCCGTCGGAGGTCTGCAGCTCCATCGACTCCGCGGCGGGCACGGCCACCGGCGGTCGGGGCGGCTGGGCCGCGGTGGTCGGTGGGGCAGGCGGTTGTGCGCGGCCACCGCCGGCGATCGCCGTCCAGAGGACGAGCGCGGCTGCTCCGGAGCGCGAGTCGGTCACCGCGGAGCGGAACAGAGGCACGATCCCGGTGAACGACCGGGCGACCAGACGACTTGAAGACCGCAGAGTATCCATCGTGCGACCCGCGACTCGGGAGAAGGGAGACAATGCTGAAAGGGATGCCGTGCTGACAGGGGAAGCCGTGCTGACAGGGGATGCCGTCAGGGGAATCCGGCCCGACCGTCCGGGATGGCAGGAACGATCTGTCCCTGTCGACACCGCCCGGAAAACCGCCGACACGTGCGCGCCGACTTCCCGATCTGGCCGGAAAACAAGGTGCGGGAACCGCAGCACACCCCCACCTCGACTCAATGTCCTGCTTGGGCTCCGGTCGTGCAAGAGCCGATCAATAGACTATGATTTCCTGGAGAGGTGCCTCCGCCGTGTCGACCGAAGCCATCCGCCGCCCGTTGGCTGCCAATTCCGCGTCGGCGATGCCGGTGCCGGCGGGCCTGCCAACGGCTTGGGCCGTCCATGCCAGCGACATGCCGGCGCTGCTGACGAGCCTGCTGGTGCACGTGATCGTGCTTCTGGCGCTCGGGCTCGTGGTCATCGATCCACCGATCCCGGCCCGGACCGTGACGGTGATCGAGTCGCCGGCCGTGGTCGACGAGGATGTGCCCCTCGAGCCGCAGGAGATGGTTGTCGCCGAGAATCCGCCGGAGGCGACCGGTGCGGGCACGGACCGGTCCGATGGGGTGGCGCAGGCGCTGGCACCGGTGCTCGCCGATGTGTCGGTGACCCCGGTGACCGAGACCGATCCGCTCGGAGACGTGCAACTCGAGCCGCTCGACGCCCTTCCGACGGCCCAGGCGTTCGACGAACGGATCGTCGTCCGCGGTGCCGTCGGTGTGTCCACCACCGGGGCCACCGGCGCGGTCGACCGGTTGACAGCCGAGATTGCCGCCTCGCTCGACCAGCGTGCGACGGTCGTGTGCTGGGTCTTCGACCGGTCAGTGAGCCTCTCGGCCCAGCGCAAGGAGATCGCCGCCCGCCTCGATCGGGTGTTCCACGAATTGGGGGCGAATCGTTCGCGGCGCAACCGGCCTGATCTCTCCAATCTCGTCGTCGCCTTCGGCAAGGACGTCACCTTGCTGACCCCCAAGCCGACCACCGAGGTGGCCGAGGTGATCGAGGCGATCAACTCCGTTCCCGTCGACGATTCGGGGGTCGAGATGACCTTCCGGGCGATCCGCTCCGCGGCCGAGGCCGCGCGGATCTTCCGCACGTCGGCGCCGAAGCGCAACGTGATGATCGTGGTGTTCACTGACGAGGTGGGCAACGACGTCGACATGGCCGATCAGGCGACCAAGGAGTGCCTCACGCTGGGCATTCCGGTCTACGTGGTCGGGGTGCCGGCGCCGTTCGGGATCCGCGAGGTGCGGATGAAGTACGTCGAGTTCGACCCCCAGTACGACCAGGGGGAGCAGTGGGCCGTGATCGAGCAGGGCCCCGAAACGCTGGTTCCCGAAGTGATCCACATCCGCTCCGACCGTCTCGCCGACGAGGCGATCGATTCCGGCTTCGGCCCGTTCCGTCTGTCGAAGCTCTGTGCCGACACGGGCGGCATCTATTTCCGTGTCCATGGCAACAGCGGTGAACGCGGCCGGGTCACCAACGCGATGACGCCGGCGATGCAGGCACAACTCCGGTATTTCTTCGACCCCCAGGTGATGCTCGCCTACCAGCCCGACTACCGTTCGGTCGCCAAGCAGCAGCACGACATCGAGAACAACCGGGCCAAGCAGGCACTCGTGGAGGCCGCCCGGTCGTCGCAGATCGACCCGATGGCCGCCCCGCGGATGGTGTTTCCACGGCAGGACGAAGGCACCCTCGCCCAGCTGCTCACCGAGGCCCAGCGGACCGCCGCGATCACCGCCCCGCGGCTCGATGAACTCTACGGCAAGCTCTCCGCCGGCCTGCCCGATCGGGCGAAGATCAGTGAGCGGCGCTGGCAGGCGGCGTTCGACCTGGCGCTCGGCCGGGTCCTGGCCGGAAAGGTGCGGACCGATGCCTACAACCAGATGCTGGCCCAGGCCAAGCTGGGGATGAAATTCAAGAACCAGACCAGCGACACCTGGACGCTCGAGCCCAGCGACGAGGTCACCGTCGGCTCGCAGACGGAGAAGCTCGCCAAGCAGGCACGGGAGCTGCTCGAGCGGGTCGTGGTCGAGCACGACGGCACGCCGTGGGCCCTGGTGGCCGGGGAGGAACTGAGGATCCCGCTCGGATACCGGTGGACGGAATCACACACCGGTGTCAACGATCCGAAGATGCAGGACGGCAACGGGAACAACAATCCCACCGCCCCGAGTGACGACAAGAAGCGAAAGCTCGCTCCGCCGAAGCCGAAGCGCGACCTCAAGCGGCTCTGATGGCCGATGCCCAAGCCGGGGCGGTGACGACCGGTCGGCCCCGACCGTGGCCTGTGCGGCATCCGTTCCCGGCACCGACCGCCTGCCGCGGGGTTGCAATCCACGTCACGGTCGCGCCCCGACCCTTCCCCGGCGGGTGTCAGAACGTGAGGTTGTCGTCGGCGAATTGCTCTCGGCTGTCGTAGGCGAAGAAGCAGCGCGCGATCCGCTGCGAGAGCAACTGGAGGAACATGCCACGGAACTGCGACTCCGGCCGGTCGGTTGCCGGGATCGCACCGTTCTTCGGGAAGGTGAAGTCGTCGAGCCGCTTCTCGAACACCAGCTTGTCCTTGGCGATGTCGTAGACGCGGACATTGACGGTGGCCCGTCCACGGAAGAGGGTCGAGCCCTCGTGGAGGCGGAACTCCTCGAGGTCGATCCCGACCACCATGTCGGCGTCGAGCGACTTGCCGATCGCCCGGTAGTCGACCCAGGTGTTTTCGTCGACCCAGCGGGCGACTTCGTCCTGGGGGATGACCCGTGCCTGACGGACCTGGCGCTCGACGAGGCTGCCCACCGACGAGGCGAGTTCACGGGCACTGCCGGCGTCGCTGAATTCCAACTCGACGATCGGCTTGCAGACCACCGCGACATGCATGCCCTTGAGGCCCGGGAACTCCGCCGGCACGTCCTTGGGCATCACCATGTAGGTCAGCGTGCCCAGTGCCGAACAGCCACCGAGGCCGGGCAGGAGGGTGGCAAGCAGCAGCAGGATCGTCGCACTGGGGGTCGGACAGGGGCGCATGTGGATGGTCTCCGGGGGACCGTGGGTGGGCGGAGGGTACCGACCGTCCCCCGGGGGCTCAATGCCGCTTGGCGGCCGGTTCGCCACCGCGGTCGGGCTGGTGCACAATCGGGGCATGTCCCCCAAGCCACCAGCCGATTTCCCGGGCGACGCCGCAGCCTACCTCCCGGGCCTGAGGGCGGGCCTCGATGCCGTGGGGTTCTGGGAAGGGCCGGCGGTGATCGGCGTGTCCGGGGGGGCTGACAGCGTGGCCCTCCTGATGGGAATCGTCGCGGTCGCGGCGGAGCGCGGCAGCCGTCCCGCCATGACCGTGGCGCATGTGGTCCACGACCTGCGGCCTTCCGCCGGCAGCGATGCCTTGTTCGTGGCCGCCCTCGCGGAGCGCGTCGGTCTGCCCAGTCGGGTCGCGGCCGTGGCGGTCCGCGCGGTCGCGCACGGAAGCGAGGGGCTGGAGGGGCGCGCGCGTCGCCTGCGCTACCAGCGACTCCTCGACGTGGCGCGTGAGCGCGGTGCCGTGACGGTGGTCGTGGCCCACACCGCCGACGATCAGGCGGAGACGATCCTCCACCGGATCGTCCGCGGAACCGGGGTGGCGGGGCTGGCGGGGATGTCCGACCGGCGCCGCCTCGCGGCCGGTGTCGCGCTTGTGCGCCCGCTGCTCGGCGTGTCGGGGGCGGCGGCGCGGGGGTATCTCCGCTCGACGGGGCAGGCCTGGTGCGAGGACGAGTCGAATGCCGACCGGCGCTTCGCCCGCAACTTCCTCCGCCACGAGGTGCTGCCGCTGCTCACCTCCGGCCCGTATCCGGCGGCGGCCGAGTCGCTCGTCCGTCTCGGCCGACAGGCGGCAGCGGCCGCCGCGGCGTTGGCGGCGGTCGCCGAGAAGCTGCTTGCGGCGCATGCCACGAAGCGCGCTGATGGTGCCGTGGAGATCGATGCCGCGGCGCTGGCCAGCCACCACCCGCACGTCATCGCGGAGGTCTTCGTCACGCTGTGGCGACGTGAGGGATGGCCGCTCCGGGACATGACCGAGCGGCACTACCGGGCGTTGACCAGCCTGCTCGCCGCCACCGCGGCCGGTGAACGGCATGGCGACACCGACTACCCAGCAGCGATCCGCGTGGCGGTCACGCACCGATCCGGAGCGACGGTCGTGGTCGTCCAGCCACCGCGCACGAAGTGACGACACGGCGACGACGGTGCCACGTTTGCCGCGCCGCAGCGACCGGGGCGGCGGTTCGTGTCAGTGCCCGTGCATGCCGCGCGCCTGGTATCCGCCGCGGGCGCGGAACCAGGCCAGCAGGAGCGAGTAACAGGCGAACATCGTCGCGGGCACCAGGGCGGTGAGGATCAGTGCCCGCCGTCCACCAAACAGTCCCGCCGCATCGACGAGCGTCTTGTCGGCGGCCGCCGTGGCGCTGGCGGAACCGGTCCACCAATCGACGAGCGTCCGTTGGGCGGCGATCGCCTCCGGCTTGGCGTTCTCCTGCTCGAGCAGCTTGAGGGCCCGCTCCGCCTCCTTGCCCCCGTCGGCGAGCACACCCACCTTGGAACCGTCGAGCCCGGCGGTCTTCATCCAGAGAAACTCGTTTTCCTTCGGCGACTTGTAGCGTTCGTAGACCGCCTGATCGGCGCGCTGGAGGTGCTGCGAGGCGTTTTGATCCTGGAGGAACCCGATGCCCGGACCGCCGAGGAGGCCGGCCGAAAGCATGCCCACGCCACCGGCTGCACCGATCGTGATCGCTCCCCCCTTGGGGAACTGCTCGCTGACGACCGCGAGCATCGTCGGCCAGAGGAAGGTCTTGCCGATCCCGTAGATCGTGGCCGCCACGATGCACATCACCGCCCCTTCGGCGTTGCCGAGAAGCCAGAGGCCGAGCGAGCCGAACAGGGCGGAGAGGGCCAGCAGCCCGAGCGGGGAGATCCTCTCGACGATCGGCCCGGCGAAGAACCGGAGGGCGAACATCAGGGCCGAGGTGTAGACGAACAGCAGCAGGCCGTTGGCGGGGCTCGCCATGATCGCGCCGGTGATCTTCGAAATCCAGGAATCGGTGCCCAGTTCGACGTAGCCCACCATCGCGTGAATCACCAGCAGGGCGGCGAGGAGCAGGTGGCCGAGGCGGAACCCGGTGGCGGCCCCGAACAGGGCGAGGAGCCCGGCGGCGATTCCCGCCGACACGACCGGGGAGAGGCCGAGGTCGCTCTTGAAAAACAGGGCCAGTAGTCCGCAGATCACCGCGGCACCGACGAGCCCCAGTTCGCCGAGCATGTCGCGGTACGACACGCCCGACGTACTCGCCTCGCTGCGGGGGAACCGCTGGCCGAGCACCATCAGACCGTAGAGGACCACCGGGATGAGGAACAGCGAGATCTGAATCTGCCAGGCCACCGGCTTCACCCCTTCACTGCCGGCCATGAAAAAGCTCGCCAGGCCACCGGACATGCAAAAGCTCGCCAGACCACCGAGGATCAGCCCGCCCGGCCACCCGGCGTGGAGGATATTGAGGTAGTGGGTCTTGTTCTTCGGGAACAGCGTGGCCACCAGCGGGTTGACGACCGCCTCGGCGATCCCGTTGCCGATCGCGAAGAGAAACATGCCCCAAAACAGGCACTGGAAGGCGAGCGGCTTGCCGCCGGCCTGGAATGCCGCACCTGTTGCGAGCGTCAGGGCGGCACTGATCAGGTGCATGACGAAAGCGGCGAACATCAGCGGACCGAAACCGATCCGGTCGGCGATCAGGCTCGAAAGGAGAATGATGATGCCGAATCCGGTGAGGCCGCCACCGGTGATGGCACCGAGTTCGGTCTGCGTGAAGCCGTACTGCTCGGCCCATTGGCCGAGGATGCCGGCACGGATGGAAAAGCCCACGCCGGCGGCGAGGATCGCCATGAATCCGGCCCACAGCAGACGCTGGGCGTCGACGCCACCCGCCGCGGAACCATGGTCGTGTGTCGTGGTGGACGAGGTGTCCATGGCGGTGCTCCTCCAGCCTGCGGAACGAGGGGGGCTGCGCGAATCGGGTGGCCGTCGTCCTCCCCCGCAGCGACAGCCTGCGCGAGCGGACACTATAGCAAGCTGGCAGAGGCGGGGAAACCGGGGCAGGCGGGGCGGGGCGGGCGGGCCGACTTGACCCCGTGCGCGGCGCATCCGTACGTTCCCGCCCCGATTTGCAGTTCCTCCTCAGGCTGTCCCCGCGCGTCGATGCGGGGCATGCGCCTCCGCCTGCCACGCCGCGCCGTTTCATCCCGCGACCCCCATCCGTGACCACGGTCAACGACACGCTCTGGACGCTCGTGCGGTGGTCGGTGCCACTGGCGGTGGCGGCGGTGATCGCCGTCGGCGCGCTCGGGCCGGCACGCCTCGATGGCGAGGTGAGGCGCCGGGTCGAGGAACGTCTGGCCGCGACCTGGCCCGGTCTCGTCGTCACCGTGCAGGCCGCCGCGGTCACCGACGGCCGGGGGATCGTCGTCCGTGGCGTGTCGGTGGTCGACCCGACCCTGCCGCAGCAGTGGCGGCAGCTGGTCTGGGTCGAGGAACTGCGGCTGTCCTGCGGGACGAGCCTCGCCGAACTGGCCCGTGGTACCCCACGGATCACCGCTGTCCATCTCCGCCGCCCCGTCGTGCACGCCGTCTGCCGCGGCGGCGAGTGGAGCGTCGCCCGTCTGCTGCGGCGCCAGGCCGGGGGCATGGCGCTCGTGCCGGTCACGGTGGATGATGCCACCCTCCTGCTCGACGGCGTCGGCAACGCATCACGGTTCACGCTCCGGCAGGTCGTGGGCGATCTCGCGCCGCGGCCCGACGGCACCGCGCGGGTGCGCGCCAGCTGCGCGGGGGACGTCTTCGAGCGCGGGGGCATCGAGATGGAGATCGCCCCCGCCACCGATGCCTTCTCCCTCAGCGGACGGATCGACGGGCTCGATGTCGGCCCGCGGCTGATGGCCCTGCTGCCCGTGCCCCCGGGCGCCACCGCCGGTGCCGACTGGGTGTCCGGCGTCCGCGGCCGTGTCGGATTCGACTGGCGGGCCAGCGGCACGCTCTCCGCCCCGGGAAGTGCCGCGGTCGCGGTCACCGGCCAACTCGATGGCGGCCGGTTCGAGCATCCGGCGATCCCCTTTCCCCTCTCGGGCGCGGTGGCCACCTTCACCGCCGACCGTGCGGGCCTCGTCGTGCAGCAGCTCGACGCCCATTCGGGCACGACCCTCGTCCGGGGCAGCGGCCGGCTGGCCGGATGGTCGGCGGCCGCCGACTTCGATCTCGTGGTCGAGGCCGACCGGCTCACGGTGGGGCGCCAGTGGGAAGGGCTGCTCCCGGAATCGTGGGCGGCCCAGTGGTGCAAGCTGCTTCCCAGCGGCGAGATCGATCTCCGCGCCCAGCTCGCCCGCCGCGCCGGCCGGATCGATCCGCAGGTCTCCATCCGCTGCCGCAACGCCTCGCTCACCCACTACCGCTTTCCCTACCGCATCGACCGCACCGTCGGCACGGTGATCCTCGACAGCCAGTCGGTGTCGATCCACCTCACCGGCCAGGCCGGCGGGCACCCGGTGCACGTGGAGGGGTCGTTCCGCAGCCAGGCGGCCGGCACCGTCGGGCTGTTGGAGGTGCGCGGCGACGCGATGCGCATCGACGACGCCCTCCTGGCGGCCCTGCCGCCGCGGAGCAGCGGCATCGTCCGCGCGCTGCAGGCGGAGGGGACCTTCGATTTCGTTTTCCAGCACGAGCGTTCGCCGTCGTTGCCCGGGGGCCAGGCCAACCGGCTGGGGATCCGGCTCGTCGATTGCAGCCTGCGCTATGCGGGGTTTCCCTATCCGCTCTCCCGGGTCACGGGGCACGTGCGGATGGACGACGGCCACTGGATGATCCGCGACATCAGCGGGGTCAACGACACCGGCACCGTCCGCTGCTCCGGCCAGCTCCTCCCCCTCGCCGATGGCGACGGCGAGCTGACCCTCCAGTTGACCGGCACCGGGGTGGTCCTCGAGCGCGAGCTGCGCGATGCCCTCCCGCGCGGCGTGCAGACGGTGTGGGACGACCTCGATCCGCGCGGCAACGCGCAGTTCACCGCCACCGTGCGGCACCGGGTGAAGAGCCGGCAGACCAGCGTGAAGCTCGAGGCCCGGCCGGAGGGGGACACCGTGTCGATCGAGCCCGCCTGGTTCCCCTACCGGCTCGAGCGGCTCCAGGGGCGGCTGTCGTGGGAGAACGGCTGGCTGCGGTTCGACGACGTCCGCGGTGCCCACGCGCGGACGAGCGTGGCTGCGGCGGGCACCTGCCGCTTCACCCCCGACGGTGGCTGGCACGTGTCGTTCCAGCGCCTCTCCGCCGATCGCTTCCGTGCCGATCAGGATCTCCTCCAGGCGATGCCCGCCGGGTTGCGGACGGCGATCAACGCCGTGCGCCCCCGTGGCTTGCTCTCCCTCGACGGGACGCTCGACCTCTATTCCACCGCCGCCGGACCGGACGGCCGGCCGGGCCCCGCCGCCGCCTCGTGGGACATGCGCTTCGATGTCGAGCAGGGGGCGCTCGATGTCGGGGTGCCGCTGGAGCACGTCCATGGCGGGCTGCGGCTCGTCGGGCAGAGCGATGGCCGCCGTTGGCAGTCGAGCGGCGAGGTCGACATCGACAGCGCCCAGTGGCGCGGCCACCAGATCACCGCCCTCTCCGGCCCGCTCGTCGCCGACGCCGATGGGGTCCGCTTCGGCGCGGCGGCGGCGGCGACGGCCGAGGCCGCACCGCGTCGGCTCACCGCACGGCTCGCCGGCGGGACGCTCGCGCTCGACGGCTCGGTGGCCTCCTCGCCGGCGGGCGGCTTCAGCGTGTCGTTGGCATTGGGAGAGGCCGACCTGGAGCGGCTCGCGGCCGATGCGGCCGGGCCAGTGGCCGGCGGGGCGCCGCCCTACCGGGGGCGGATCTACGCCGTCGCCGAGTTGACCGGGTCGCGGGCCGGGCCGCATTCGCTGATGGGGCGCGGGCAGGTGCGGCTCCGCGATGCCGACATCTACGAACTGCCCGTCATGGTCGCCCTGCTCAAGGTGCTGCAGGTCAAGCTGCCCGATCGGAAGGCATTCAGCTCCAGCGTCGTCGACTTCCGGGTCGAGGGCCCGCATGCCTACCTCGACACGATCGAGTTGGCGGGTGATGCGATCAGTCTCGTCGGCAACGGCGAACTCGATTTCGATTCCCGGGTCCACCTCACGCTGCGCTCGATCATGGGCGACTCGGAGGCCCAGCTTCCGGCGATGAAGCGTATGCTCGGGGGGGCCAGCGGGCAGTTCATGCTCGTCCACGTCGACGGCACGCTCGCCCAGCCGGAGATCACCACCGAGGCGTTTCCGACCCTCACGGCGGCGCTGCAGCAACTCCAGTCGCGGCAACCGTCACGAACCGCCGCTGCAACGCAGGGAACGGTGCGGTGAACGGGTCCCGGCGCTGACGCGGTGGAGGGTTCACGGGAACGGGGTGTCGGGAAGGGAGATGGCCGCCGTCCGGGCGGATCGATCAGGGAGTCATGAGACCATGTCAGCAGCAGCGCTGCCGTTCGTGAAGATGCACGGCGCCGGCAACGACTATGTCTACGTCGATGGCTTCCGCGATCGGGCGCCGGACGACCCGGCGGCACTCGCGCCGGTCATCTCCGACCGGCACCGTGGGGTCGGTGGCGACGGTCTGATCCTCGTCCTCCCCTCGGCGCGGGGCCAGGCCCGGATGCGGATGTTCAACGCCGATGGCAGCGAGTCGGAGATGTGCGGCAACGGCATCCGCTGCGTAGCGCACCTGGTGGTCTCCCGCGGCCATGCGGCGCCGGGGCCGGTCACGATCGAGACCGGGCGCGGTCTGCTCACGGTCGTGGTGGAGCGGATCGGCCCGCGGCTCTCGCGTGTCAGGGTCGACATGGGCGCGCCGATCCTCGCCCCGGCCGCGATCCCGGTGCTGCCGGAGCCGTCTCCGGGGGCTCCCGTGGCCCGGGGCGAGCCGGTCGTCGACGAGGCGACCGTCACCCTCGGTGAGCCCGAGGCCTGGTGGGAGCGGGCGGGCCTCGACCCCCGGCTCACGGCGGTCTCGATGGGCAACCCGCACGCGATCTATTGGTGCCGCGACGTGGCGGCGGTGCCGTTGGAGACGATCGGCCCGCGCGTCGAGCGGCATCCGCTCTTTCCCCAACGGACCAACGTCCACTTCGTGCAGGTCCTCGACCGCGGCCGGGTGCGGATGCGGACCTGGGAGCGGGGCAGCGGGATCACCCAGGCGTGCGGCACCGGGGCCTCGGCGGTGTGCGTGGCGGGTGTGCTCGGGGGGCGGACCGAGCGGCGCGTCGTCGCCGAACTGCCCGGTGGCGATCTCGAACTCGAATGGAGCGCCGCTGCCGGGGTGGCGATGACAGGTCCGGCCGAGGAGGTGTTTGAAGGGGTCTGGTTCGGCGCCTGAGGCCGGCCGGATCCGATCCACGGAGGGAGCGCGACGCGGTGAAAATCACCTCGCCATTGGCCATCGGCGGTTCGTCGTTGGTCGCCACGACCGCCATCCGTCACTGGATGGGCACGCTCGACTACCGGGTCGAGTTCGGCGACCCCACCGCCGATCCCGTGCACCCCGACTACCGCGGGGCGAAGATCTACGTCTTCTGGCACGAGGCCATCCTCCTGCCGCTCTACCTCCGCGGGCATTCCAACATCTCGATGCTGCTCTCCCGGCACTGGGATGCCAACGTGCTCGACAAGGTGGCGCGGATGATGGGCTTCGGGGTGGTCCGCGGCAGCACGTTCCACGGCGGATCGGTGGTGCTGCGGCAACTCGCCGACAGGGCGCGGCACGGCAACCTGACGATCACCCCCGATGGCCCCCGCGGGCCCCGGCGCCGGCTGGCGGCGGGGTGCGTCTACCTCGCCGGGTCGCTGGGAATCCCCCTCGTGGCGATGGGGCTCGGCTACCAGCGGCCGTGGCGCCTGGGCACGTGGGATCGTTTCGCGGTGCCACGCCCCTTCTCGCGGGCCCGCGCCGTGGTCAGTCGGCCGATCCAGGTGCCGGCCGGGCTCGACCGCGCCGGAATCGAATGGCACCGCGTCGGCATCGAGCGGCTCCTGGTGCATCTCTCCGACACTGCGGAGGCTTGGGCCACTGCCGGTGGCCATCGCCCCGGTGAGTCGCCCGCGCGCCGTGAGCCGTCCCGCGTCGCCCAGTGGGCTGCCGCCCTGCCCGGGCCACCCGGTGTGGCCCTGGCGGACGAGCTCGACCGGGTCGGGTTGCCAGGCGCCTGGGTCGATGCCGCGCCCGCTGCCTGACCGGCTGAAGCGCGAGCGGTCAGTCGGCCCGGTCGGATCGCAGCGCTCCGCGCAACGCCACCGATGCCGAGTCGTTGCCCGCCGTGTCACTCATCGGCAGTGGACGGTGCCGGCACGAGCGTCGCCGGCTGGGCCAACGCCCGTTCGATCGCCGGTGCCAGCCGTTCCAGCGCCACCTCCGCCTCCTGGGTGCGACCGCCCGGCAGGACGTATCGCACAGTCAGCGGCGTCCCCACCGGCCCGTCGGCGACGAGCCGGGACAGGTCCTCGGGCGATTCGACCGGTCGCTCGTCGAGGGCCACGATGACCGCTCCAGGAGGGACGCCGGCCCGCGCCGCGGGAAGTTCATGGATCACGCCGATCACGAGGGCCCCGGAGGCATGGGGCAGCGCGAACCTTGACTGCGTGGCCTGATCGACGGGCAGCGTTCGCACGCCGAGGGCCGGACGCCCCCCCACGGGGCCGCCCGCATCGAGGCGACGGGGCGGCGCCATCGGGCTGGAGGCGAGCGCCGGCGCCGTGGCGGGGGCCGCGGCGGACGGCAGGCTGGGGGGGGGTGACCGGCGGAGGGGGCTCGACGGAGGGGCGAGTACGGAACGGCTCCCGTCCGCGGCAGGCGTGTCCTTGATCGCGGCTGCACCACTCAGGGGCTGCCAATCGGCCGCTTGGGTCACGGCACCGGTCGGGGCTTCCCTCACGGCAGCGACACGCCCCGTCGCGCCAGGTTTGGGCCGCATCTGCGGCGTGATCACCACTTCCTCGATGCCACTGGCCCGCGCCACCGAAGCCGGGACCGCGCGCCCGGCGGGAATTGCGGCGAGAGCGGCTGCAATTTCGTCGGCCGATGACAGGCGATGCCCGTCGATCGCGAGGAGGATGTCCTGCGGGCGGACTCCGGCCCGGGCTGCAGGGCCGTCGGCCGTGACCTCGGCCACAACCAACCGGCCAGTGACGACACTGTCGTCGAGGGTCCACCCGAACCATCCCGCCGCCGCTGGCGGCGCGTTTCGCGCGGGCATTACGGGCTCCGCGGGAGCAGTGGGGGCGGTGGGAGCGGCGGGAGTGGAAAACGGCGCCGCGGGAGCGAATGGTGGTGTCGCCGGGGTGGCAGCACCGCGGGCCGGCAGCGGCAGCGGTTCGCCGATCGAAATCTCGCCGGGAACGAATGGTGCGGCTTCGTCAGCCAGCGCCACCTGTTCGAGCGGAAGGCACCCCAGCAGGACAGCTGCAAGCAGGGCCGCGATCAGCGGCACGGCGCCGCCCCGTCGACATCGCACGGCACGCTCGCCGCCGGGGGCGAATCGCTCGCTGCGGCCACGTCCCATCCACCAGCCAGCCGACGAGTGCCCATTCATCAGCGATCTCCCTCGCAGGGGTTGTGCGTGGCGGCGAGTATAGGACGCTGGTGGTGCGGGCTCGAATGCCAGCGCGCCACGGTTTTTTGTCGTGAAGCCGAGCGGATGCTGTCATGAATTGACAGCACTTCATGCCCCCCTATACTCCGCCTCGTTCGCTGCCGGATGGATCCTGTTCCGCCGGTTGCAGCACCTGCCAGATGGATGCGCGGGTGGCCCATTCGGAATGACGCCATGGCACGGACTGCCAGACACGCTCCTGCGTCATCACCGGCCGGCTGTTCGACCGTGCAGGTGGGTCATCGGTCGGGCGAAGCCCGCCGGTCGAGCGAGCTCTCCCAGCGGCTCGAGGGGGTTCTCCGCGATCGGATCGGCGCCCAGCGGTTCGACTTGTGGTTCGCCGAAGGTGCTGCGGTCGAGGTCCACGACGGCGGAGCAGCGGGCACCGAGGTGCGGGTCGTGGTCCAGGGGGCATTCGCCCTCGAATGGCTGCAACGTAGCTTCCAGTCAGACATCGTCGCCGCGGCGCGGGAAGCATGTGGCACGATCACCGGTGTCTGCTGGCTCCGGGCCACGGAGCCCGCCGATGGTGGCGGGCGCGTGGCGGAATCGGGAACCCCCGGCACGCCACCGGGTGACCGTCCGGCGGACATGCCCCCCCGGCCCGCCGGCGGCACGGGCCCCATCGTCACGGCTGACACGGGCTTGAGTGTCCCGACCGCGGGGCTGGCCCAGTCGATGATCGGCCCCGCATCGGCGGCTTCGACGGGCGGCTTGCGCGCGACTGTTCCAGCGGTCGTTGCTGCCGAAGCGGCCTCCGGCACCCCGCATCCCGTGGGCTCGGTGCCGCGGGTCGGGACCCGCCCCCCGATGCGGCTCGACGACTTCGTCGTGGGGGCCGGCACTCGCATGGCCTGCACCGCGATCGAGATGGCGCTCGAACGCCCCGGTCAGGTTTCCCCCTTGGTGATCGTCGGTCCGGGCGGATGCGGGAAAACCCATCTGCTGGAAGGACTCGTCCAACGCGTCCGTGACCGCCGCGGAGCTGGCGGGGTCGCTTTCTTCAGTGCCGAGCAGTTCACCACCGCATTCCTCCAGTCGCTCCACGGAGGTGGAGCGGCATCGTTCCGCCGTGGGTGCCGAGGGGCCGACCTGCTGGTCGTTGACGACCTCCAGTTCTTCGCCGGGCGCAACGCCCGAGTCACCGTGACGGAGCTGCTCCACACCGTCGAGGCGGTGTTGCGCCGCGGCCGGCAGGTGGTGCTCGCGGCCGACCGCGACGTCGATACGATCGTCGAACTGGGCCCCGATCTGCTCGCGCGGCTCCGCGGCGGTATGACGGCGCGGCTCCTTCCGGCCGACGAGGAGTTGCGGGTGGGGATCGTGGGATCGATGGCGCGGCGGCGCGGGATCGACCTGCCGCCGGAGGTGGTGGCATTCGTCGCCTCACGCCTCGTGCGCCATCCGCGCGAACTCGCCGGTGCGGTCAACCGCCTCGAGGCCACCAGCCTGATGCTCGGTGTGCCGATCACGCTCGGCCTCGCCGAGGAGGCCCTCGCCGATCTGGTGCGGTCCTGTGGACGGGGCATCCGTTTGGCCGACGTCGATCGCGCGGTCTGCACCGGCCTGGGCCTGACGCCCGGAACCCTGCAGGCCCGTTCCCGGGGGCGGGCCGTGAATCATCCCCGGATGCTCGCCATGTTCCTCGCGCGGCGCCACACCGCGGCTGCGTTGACGGAGATCGGCGACTACTTCGGGCGCCGCAGCCACTCCACCGTGCTCTCGGCGCAGAAGACGGTCGCCGGCTGGCTTGCCGCCGATCGTCCGATCGTCCTCGCCGACGCCACCTGGCGGATCGCCGACGCCATCGGGCGTGTCGAAGAGGTGCTGCTCGGCGGGTGACCGCGGAGCCTTGCCGTGGTCAGACCGCCTTGTAGGAGAGCAGGGGGCGGAGTTCGCGCTCGATCGCCGTGAGCTCGCGCTGCACGCGCATCACTGCACGGATGTCCTTGTACGCCGACGGCGCCTCGTCGCGGAGCAGGCCGGCACGCCGCGTATCGAACCACACGCCGTGCATCTCCCGGACGACACGGCGCGCGTCGATGCGCTGCGCCGCTTCGCCCCGGGGCAGGGCACGCCCCGCGCCGTGCGAGCTCGAGGCCAGCGCCGCGGGGCAGCCGCGGCCCACCGTGTGGAAGCTCGCGGTGCCCATCGAGCCGGGCACGAGCCCCGGCTCGCCAGCGGCGGCCGGCAACGCCCCCTTGCGGTGCACGAGCAGGTTCCGGTCGGCGTGCCGTTCCTCACGCACGTGGTTGTGATCGCAGTCGACGAGCGTGGCCCAGTCGGCATCGACCCCACACACCGCGCGGAGCACCTCCACCGTCGCGCCGACGATGCGTGCCCGATTCGCCCGCGCCCAGGCGCGGGCCCAGCCGACATCGGCGAGGTAGTCACGGCCGGCGGCTGTCGCCACGTCGAGCGCCCCGAGCTCCGCAGCGGTCGATGTGCCGGCAGCGGGCCGATCGGCGGCGCGGCGGTGCCCGGCGGCGATCGCCGCGCCGATGCCCCGGGAGCCGCTGTGGACCATGATCCACAGCGCCCCGGCTTGGTCGGCCTGGATTTCGAGGAAGTGGTTTCCCCGCCCCAGCGTGCCGAGCTGCCACACGCCGTCGCGACGGGCCGTTCGCTCGAGCACCGCGGCTGAGAGCAGGCCGGGATCGGGAGGATCACCAGCCGGCTCTCCGGTGGCCGCACCGCGCCGTTTGAGCGCGGGCACGGCCTGGCGGAGGCGACGGAGGATCTCCGCGGCCGCGTGGGGGTCGGCCAGCGCGGCGGCGGAGCCGGTGCAGCGGAGGGCGGCCATGCCGCACCCGATGTCGCCACCGACGGCTGCGGGGTAGGCGAGCCCGTCGGTCCCGAGCGCGACACCGACGCACACCTCGCGCGACAGATGCACGTCGGGCATGACGGCGAGGTGCCGCACGCCTGGGGCACGTGCCAGCCTGTCGAGCGAGCGCCGGACGTCGCCGGGAAGGGGGGCGACGAGCCACATGCAGGGTTCGACCGCCGGTTCGTCGGCATTCATCGGTCGTCCTCCACGCGTGGGGTCGGGATGGCACAGTCGAAGAGGAGGGCCGGCGCACGCGTGCGCGTGATCGCCCGCGCGACCTCGGCGCGCAGCGCCCCCGCCCGCGCTTTGAGGCGGGCGACGACCTCGTGCGGATCGGCGCCCGACTCGCCGGGACCAGGGCCGACGATCACGAGGAGTTGTGTGGCATCGGGGGCGGGCACGACCTGCACCACGTGGAGATCGCGGAGCAGGTCGTCACCGCAATCACCGAGGGTGAGTTGCAACCGTTCCGCCACCTGGCGACAGAGTTGCAGGTCCTTGCGGTGCGCGGTGGGACCGGGGCGACTGGGGTGTTCATCACCATCCTGTTCGTGGAGATGGCGACGATCGAAGGAGCGACGGCGGGTGGCCATGATGGTTCCGGGAAAAAGGGTGGGGAAAGCACGGCGGATGGAGGGATGAAGGCATGCGCCGACTGCGCCGGTCCGCGTGTGGCGGAACCGGACGGGCACGACAGGGCCCCGGACGGGCGGGGGGGCCGAGGGCGGGAACGGGCGCGTCAGCCCGTCAGGGAGACGGGAGCGCCCGTGGCCGACGGAGCCGACTGGCTCAGGCCGCGACCAGCGGCAGGGCAGTCGCAACAGCAATCCGAATGAACGGGTGCATGGCTAACCTCCTGCCGGACGAGAGAAACAACAGAGACGGTTCAATCCCTGATGGGATTCCGTCTTCCAGGTGATTATCACACGGCGACGTGCCTGTCAACCGTGCAGTCGGTCAGGAAACCCAGCGCAGTCGGTCAGGAAACCCAGCGCAGTCGGTCAGGAAACCCAGCGCAGTCGGTCAGGAAACGGCCGCGAATCCGATCCGCAATCATTGCGGCGCGAGCCGTTCCTCGAGGCTGGCTTTGTAGCGAAGGCTCGACTCCGCGCCACTGAATCCCACCACACGCCGGTCGATGCCGGTGGCGCGGCTGACCACCCGACCGCGTTCGACGTCGAAGCGGATCGTGCCGTCCCAGATCCGTTCGAGCAGCCGGGCCTCGAGCCGCGCATCATCGACGGGGGTGAGGACGGTGGTGTCGACATGGATGGTCGCGATCCCGTCGCGGAGGTCGTCGAGGCGGTAGCGGAGCCGCGTGCGGAAGGCCCGCCGCGGTCCCCCCGGGACCTCGATCACCACTTCCTGAGGCACCGTCCACTCCGCCCCCACGGCGACGGCACCATCCGGCAGCGGCACCACCATCAGATCGCCGGTGGCGGGTGGGGGCTGCGGGCGGAGATCACGGCGCTCGATCACCCGCCCGGCCTGGTCGATCACCAGCCGCGACAGGGGCACACCGAGGCTCTCCGGCAGGGTTTCGTAGCCCGGCGGCGGTGGGGCGGAGTCGCGGCTGCTCCAACGAACCTCGCCGCGGTCGCTCGTCCGCGACGTCATCGTCACATCGTGCACGGAGCTCTCGATCGTCGCCCGACCGGCCGCATCGACCGCCATGACCTTCCAGCGGCGCGTCGAATCGGTGGCGGTTTCGACCGTCTGCCGCGTGCCGGCCACGGTCGTCTCGGTGAGGGCCCGGTGGGCCACCGCCATCGGGATCTCCTCCCCCTGGCGGAAGCGGTATTCGAGCCGGACCGGCTCGGCCCCGGCCGCAGCGAGCACTCCTCCACCCAGCAGCATCGCGGTCAGCACGCCACCGACACCGGCAGGTCGGATCAGCATGTCGAAGGTCCCCCGCGGGTGGTCTGTGGGCCGGTGGGTTGGAATCCGCCCCCCCAGTGGAGCTTGTCCCGCAGGGTTCGATAGTAGCCGTGGTGGCTGGTTTCGACGAGCGTGAATCGCGGTGTCGCACGCCGCACCGCCACGCAATCCCCCTCCATGAGCGCCATCATCATCCGGCCATCGACCACGCAGGCCGAGCCGGCGTTCGGCCGGGGGACGAACAGGTCGTAGGTGCGCTCGGCGGAATCGACCACCGGACGGTTGGTGAGCGCATGGGGATTGAGCGGCGTGAAGATGAAGGCGTCGAGATCCTTGCGGACGATCGGGCCGCCGGCGGAAAGGTTGTAGGCGGTCGATCCCACCGGCGTGCTGACGATCAGGCCGTCGCCCCGGTAGGTGGTCGCGAATTCACCGTCCACGTGGAGCCGGATCTCGATCATCGAAAACGGTGGTCCGGCGAGGACGGAGACGTCGTTCATCCCCAGTTCCCGGCACACCGTCGTGCCGCCACGGAGCACCTGGCACTCGAAGAGCATGTGATCGACGAGACGGAATCGCCCGGCTTCGATGTCGGTGATCGCCGCGTCGATCTCTTCCCGCGGGTGGTCTGCAAGGAAGCCGAGCGTGCCGAGGTTGACCCCGAGCACGGGCACCTGGTGGTAGGCCATCCACCGCGCGGTGTGGAGGATCGTGCCGTCCCCGCCGAGCACGATCACGAGGTCGGCGCCCGGAAGCACGGGTGCGTCGTCGGGCACGGGCGTCCCGTCCGCCGCATCGCGCCGTGGCACCTCGGCAGTCCACACGCGGTGTCCGCGGCCCGCCAGCCGGGTCGCCAGCCGGGCCGCCTCCGCGGCGATCGGCTCCAGGGCGGACGATCCGACGATCGCGATGCCGAGGTCGGCGGGTGCGGTCCGGTCGGGGCGCAGCCGACAGGGCGATGGCATCGGGGACTCCGCGGGAAGGTCAGCGGTTCGCCGTCTGGCCAACGGTGACCGACAGGGGCTGGCGTGAGGCCAGCGAACGGCAGGCGGCGGCGATGCCGGCGGCGTCGAGGCTGATCTCGGCGAGGAGTTCGCCCCGTTCGCCGTGTTCCACGAACCTGTCCGGCAGGCCGAGGCGGACGAGCGGCGGCATCGGGCTGCGGTGTTCGGCCATACGGGCGTCGGCACACGCCTCGAGCACGGCGCTGCCGAAACCGGTGGGCAGGGCATTCTCCTCGACCGTCACCACCCAGGGAGCCGCCTCGATCCGTTCCACGATCCGCGGATCGAGCGGCTTCACGAATCGGGCATTGATGACCGCCACGTCGAGGCCCTCGTCGGCGAGGGTCTTGGCGGCGGCGAGGCTCGCCCCGAGCTGGGTGCCGCAGGCGACGATCAGGCCGTCGTTGCCGCCGCGCATCATCTCGGCCATACCCATCTCGATGGGTGGCCGCTGGCCGGGATGGAGGTCGACCACCGCCTTGGGATAGCGGATCGCCACCGGGCCGGGCTGCGTGAGGGCCCAGTCGAGCATCGCCGCCAGATCATGCTCGTCGCCGGGGGCGAGCACGGCCAAATTGGGGAACAAACGGAGGTAGCCGAGATCGTAGGAGCCGTGGTGCGTGGGGCCGTCGGGCCCGGTGAGGCCGGCGCGGTCGAGCATGAAGACCACCGGCAGGTTCTGCAGACTCACCTCCTGGAAGATCTGGTCGTACGACCGCTGGAGGAACGTGCTGTAGATGTCGACGATCGGCCGGCAGCCGACCTTCGCCTGGCCGGCCGCGAACGCCACCGCGTGGGATTCGCAGATGCCGACATCGAAGAACCGGTCGGGAAACTCCCCCCGCACCGGTTCCAGCTTGTTGCCCTGGCACATCGCCGCCGTGATCACCGTCACGCTCGGGTCACGGCGCATCGCGCGGCCGATCGACTCGCTGGCGACGTCTGTGTAGGTGCGGGCCGACGACTTCTTGATGGCGATCACGCAATCGTCGTCGTCGCACTCGAACGGGGCAGGGGTGTGGAAGAACACCGGGTCGTCGGCCGCCGGCTTGAAGCCGTGCCCCTTCTCGGTGAGCACGTGGAGGAGGATCGGTCCCTCCTCGTCCTTCACCAATTCCAGGTAGCGGATCAGGCCCGGCAGCGAATGGCCGTCGACCGGGCCGAAATAGCGCACCCCGAGTGACTGGAAGAGCATGCCGCCGTGGAGCGTGGCTTTGAGGGAATCCTTGACGTTGAGCAGCATCCGCTCGACCGACTCGCCGACCATCGGCACGCCCTTGATGATCTCGCCGGCCTGGTGCTTGATGCCGCGGTACCAGGGGTTGGTGCGGATGACGTCGAGATACTCCGCCAGGGCGCCGACACGCGGGCAGATCGACATCTTGTTGTCGTTGAGGATGATCAACAGGCGCTTCTTGAGGAAGCCGGCGTTGTTGAGCGCCTCGAAGACGATGCCGGAGGGAAGGGCGCCGTCGCCGATCACCGCCACTGCCCGCCGGTCGCCGCGGCCGCAGAGGTCGTCACCGCTGGCCAATCCCAGCGCGGTCGACACACTCGAGCCGGCGTGGCCGGTCATGAACAGGTCGTAGGGGCTCTCGTCGGGGTTGGGGTAGCCCATCAGGCCGCCCCGGGTGCGGATCGTGGCGAACCGGGCGAACCGGCCGGTGATCAGCTTGTGCGGGTAGATCTGGTGACCGGTGTCCCAGATGAGCCGGTCGCGGCTGAAATCGAACACCTTGTGGAGCGCCAGGCAGAGTTCGACGACGCCGAGATTCGAGGCGAAATGTGCGGTCCGGGTGGTCGCCACCTCGCACAGCGACCGGCGCATCTCGTTGGCGAGTTGCTCCAGTTGCTCGACCGACAAGTCGGCGAGATCCCGCGGTGACATGATGGACGGGAGGATCCGCGTCATGGCCGGTACGTCCTTGTGACTGCGATTGGCGGGGCAGCAAGTGGGTCGAGGTCACCGGCCGGCGGTCGCCGGCGCGGGGATCGACGGGTCAATGATCGCGGTCCACGATCCAACTGGCCAGTCGGCCCAGCGGCGCAGCCGCCGGGCCGAGGGTGTCGGTGGCGGATCGTGCCGATGCGGCAAGGTCTCCGGCCCGCCGGCGGCTGGCCTCGTGTCCCGCCACGGTGGGGAACGTGAGCTTGCCCCGTTCCGCGTCCTTGCCGACGCGCTTTCCCACGACCGCCTCGTTGCCTTCGGCATCGAGAAGGTCGTCGGCGATCTGGAAGGCAAGGCCGAAGTGACGGGCATAGGTGTCGAGAAGGGCCAAACGCTCATCGGTGGCCTGCACCGCGAGGCCACCGAGGGCGACCGCCGCCCGGAACAGTTCGCCGGTCTTCCGGCGGTGGACCCGTTCCAGCCAGCGCACCTGCTCGTCCGCCGGCGCGGACAAAAGGTCGGGCTGCCAGCCACGCTCGACCGCCAGGTCGTCGGCTTGGCCGCCGACGAGGGAGTCGGGGCCGGATGCCTGCGCCAGCACGAGCACGGACCGCGTCGCGGTTGCCGCCGGCATCCCGGCCGCGAGCGTGGTGAAGGCGAGCGCCTGCAGGGCATCGCCGCAGAGGATCGCGGTCGCCTCGTCGAAGGCCCGGTGGCAGGTGGGGCGACCGCGACGGAGGTCGTCGTCATCCATCGCCGGGAGATCGTCGTGGACCAGTGAGTAGGCGTGGATCATCTCGACGGCGATTGCCGCCGCCGCCGCTGCCTCCCAGGCGGTTTCCCGAGCCATACCCACCGGCGCGACCGCCTCGGCCGCCCAGAGGGCAAGCGCGGGGCGCAACCGTTTGCCCGGCGCGAGCAGGGCGTAGCGGATCGATTCGAGAAGCCGCGGGGAGGCGTCGGGGGACGGTGCCAACGCCGCGTCGAGCCGGGGGTCGATGAACGCCCGGACCTCCTCGAGTGCCAGCGGTGGTTCGGTCATCGTGGCGATCGACGCTCCTTCGACCGCTGCCATGACCGGATGCTCACGAAGATCGGAACGTGGGGTCCCGCACGCCGAAGAGTCGCGTCTGACCGCGGGAAAACAGTGGGTAAACGTCCGTCCCCCGAGTTCGGGAAGTTTAGACGCCGTGACCGGGATCGTCCATCCCGGGGAGCCGTCGTGGGCGGCCTGGTCGGGGGGGCGCAGGGGGGCGGTGTGCGGGCCGTTGGCCCCCTCCCCACCGCTCGTCGCCCATTCCCCCGGCCGTGTCCGCGACGTTTGGCGTGGTGTCGGCGGGTGAGGCGGCATTGGCCGCGAGCATCTCCACCCGCTGCTCGCATTCCGCCAGCTGCCCATGGAGCCTCCGGACGAGGGCGATGCCCTCCTCGTACGCTCCGATCGCATCGGCCAGGCCGAGTTCACCGGTCTCGAGTCGGTCGACGATCCGGCCGAGGTGGTCGAGCCCGTCCTCGAACGACACCGTCGTGGAAGGGTCTGCGTGTCGGGGGGATGGCGTGCCTGACGCAGGGTGGGGAGTGTTCGGCTCGGTGGGGCGGTGCGGACGGCCGCCCGGCTCGCGACGGGTCATCGTGACGGATCTCCTGAGGGGCGTTGGCCGGAGGTGACGGGCCGGGGCGCCGCGGCGCCGGCGGGCGGATCGTCCACGCGCGGCTCCGGGTCGGCGGCGCTGCGCTCCACGATGCTCCACACCCGGCCGCGTGCCAGCCGTGTCAGCAGGCGCTGACCCGGTTCCACTTCGGCCGCGTCGCGCACCGCCATCCCGTCGGCGGATCCAGCATCGCGGATCGTCACCGAATAGCCGCGCGAGAGGATCTGGAGCGGGCTGGCCGCCTCGACCCGGCCGGCGACGGCGGCGAGCCGGTCACCGGCGTGCCGGACGAGGGTCCGGATCAGACGGTCGAGCCGCGCGGCGCGCTCGCAGACCAGGTCGCGGCGCCCGGCGACGAGCCGTTCGGGCATCGTCAACGCGCGGGAGGCAGCGAGCCGCTCGAGCCGTTCCCGGGCGGTCGCCAACTGCCGCGTCATCAACATCGACAGCCGCGGCTGCACCAGCGCCACCTGGGCGAGGAGCGCCTGCCGGTCGGGGCTGATCCGCACGGCGGCGTCGGTCGGCGTGAGCGCGCGGACGTCGGCCACCAGATCGCACAGCGAGACGTCGGTCTCGTGACCGACCCCCGAAACCACCGGCACCGGGGAGGCGGCCACCGCGCGCACCAGCGGCTCCTCGTTGAAGGCCCACAGATCCTCCAGGCTGCCACCGCCGCGGATCACGGCGATCACCTCCACGGGTGGAGTCAGGTGAGCGGCCCGGGCGATGGCCGTCGCCACCTCCTCGGCGGCGCCGGCCCCCTGCACGCGGGCCGGCACGACCACCACCGCGCACGCCGGCCAGCGGTTGGCGAGTGTCTGGAGGAAGTCGGCGATCGCCGCCCCGGCGGGGCTGGTGACGACGGCGATCCGCTGCGGCACCGCGGGCAGGGGTCGTTTGCGCTCCGCCGCGAACAGTCCCTCGGCGGCGAGGCGGGCGTGCAGCTGCCGGAGCCGGGCCTCGAGCCCCCCGGTGCCGACCGCATGGAGCCGGTCGATGGTGAGCTGGTAGCTGCCACGCGGTGGGTAGACCTCGAGACGCCCATGGCAGACCACCGCCAGTCCGTCGGCGGGTTCGATCGCCAGGGTCGACACCGTCCCGCGCCAGACCACCGCCCGGAGCACCGCCTCATCGTCTTTGAGCGACAGGTAGACGTGGCCCGACGACGCCCGGACGACGTTCGACACCTCGCCCGCCACCCAGACGTCGGCGAAGGCAGGCTCGATCCGGTCCTTGACGCGGGCACTCAGCTCCGACACGCTCATGGCCGCCGGTGGAACACGGCCGCCGGTGAGCTGGATCCCCTTCATGCCCGAGCAGTCTACCAGCCCAGTCGCCATTTCGCCGGCCACCGGCCGGGCGGCGCTGCTGGTGATCTTTCTCACCGTGTTCATCGATCTGCTCGGCTTCGGGATCGTGCTCCCGGTGATGCCCCGCCAGGCGGAGCCCTATCTCGTGGCACTGGGGCTCTCGCCGCTGGCCATCGGGGCGGTGATCGGCGTGCTGTTCTCGACGTTCTCGCTGATGCAGTTCCTCTTCAGCCCACTCTGGGGCCGGCTCTCGGATCGGGTGGGGCGCCGCCCGCTGCTGCTGCTGAGCCTCGCGGGGTCGGTGGTCTTCTACGCGCTCTACGCGGTCGCCGTGACGGTCCCCACCGATCCGGTTCCGTCCCGCGAGCGGGCGGCCCTCGCCATCGGGTTGATGCTCCTTTCGCGGATCGGCGCCGGGATCGCCGGTGCGAGCGTCGGCACGGCGGCGGCGGTGATCGCCGACTGCACCACGCCGCAGAACCGCGCCCGCGGCATGGCTCTGATCGGGATCGCCTTCGGCGGCGGATTCACGCTCGGTCCTCTGATCGCCTACTTCGGTCTGGCCCTCTTCCGGCAGCAGCCGTGGGGCGTGGGGGCGATCGCCTCGGCGCTGTCGCTGGTGGCGCTGCTGATCGCGATCGCGGTGTTCCGCGAGACGCGGCCGGCAGGGGCTGCGGGCGAGCGGCGGCGTTCGGGACTGGGCCGGATGGCGTCAGTCCTCGCCATGCCGGCCGTCGGCAGCCTCGTGCTCGTCTACTTCCTCTCGATCGTCGCGTTCGCCAACTTCGAGGCCACGCTCGCGCGGCTCACGGAGTCGGCCTTCGGCATGAACGACAACGACAACTTCCTCGTGTTCGCCTTCATCGGCCTGATGCTTCTTTTGGCAGGCGGCGCCTACCGTCCGCTGGCGAAACGGTTTCCCGAACAGCGGATGCTCGCCGCCGGGATCGGCCTGTTGATCGTCGGTCTCGGTCTGCTCGGGCTCATCGCCTGGTGGGTCTATCGCGACCCGGCCGCGGGAAGCAGCCGGGGGTTGATGGTGTTGTTCTACGTGGCGGCCGCGGTGGCCGTGACCGGTTTCGCCTGCGTCAATCCCTCGGTGTCGGCGCTGATCTCACGCCAGGCCGACGCGGCGCGCCAGGGGGAGGTCCTGGGGGTGAATCAGTCGTTCGCCTCCCTGGGGCGGATCATCGGGCCGTTTTGCGGTTCGTTCCTCTTCGGACTGCACCCCTCGCACGTGCTCCCCTTCGTGGTCGCGGTCGCGGTGCTCGTGGTGGTGGCGTTCCTGGCGGTGCGCCTCCGGGCGTCGGTCTCCGCCGGTGACACGCCGGCTGGGGGGGCGTCGCTCCACTGAGCGTCACCGCGCCGTCGAATGGATGGCGAATGGATGGCGGAGGCTGGCCAGTGGCTCATGCCTTCGGCACGCGACCGAGGCGCCGGTAGAGCGTGGCCCGGCTCATGCCCAGTGCCCGTGCGGCGGCGATGACGTTGCCATCGTGACGCCGCACCGCTTCGGCGATCAGCGCCCGTTGCCAGGCGGCGACGTCGAGGGTCCGGGCCGTGGCCACCGAGGCGGCGATCCCGTCGGTGGCCGGAGGGGCCTGGTGGCGCGCCGCTGCGAGCGAGGCCACCACCGCGAGGAACTCGCCGTCGGCGGAACGCAGCGGCGTGTCGGGGCAATACGCCACCAGCAGCGGTGCCGGGGACGGGCCCGCGGGGATGCAGAGCAGATCCCCGCGTGGTGTCGGGCCGCTGGCCGCCGTGGCCGGGGTGAGCCACACCGCGAGGCCCCCGTCGAGGATCGCGCGATGGAGCTGCGGCGTGAAGATGCTGGTCAGCCGATTGCCCTCCGGCGCGCTGCACAGCGGCGCGGCGGCCGGTTCCGCGGCGAACCAAGCGACCGCGCCGAGCGCGCAGTGTGCCAGTGCCAGTTCCACCACCGCGGTGGCGGTCTCCTCCGCGCTGGCGCACCCCAGGAGCCGCAGCGCCGCCACGTGCCGGGCAAGCAGCCGGGCAGCCTGTTCGGTGGGGGCGGCGCGGCGCTGCAAGGCGTCTCCCACGAGTTCGGCCGTCGTGCACCGGCGCAGGGCCTGCCACCCCTCCGGCAGCGTCGGCCGGGCCGCTGGTGAGGGCGTGTGGAACACCAACGTGAAGGTGCCGATGCCGATCAGCGCTCCGGCGTGGAGCGGGCTGCTGCCGACGGCGGCACCGTCGAGCCGCGTCCCGTTCCGGCTGCCGAGATCCCGCAGTGTCCAGCCGCTTGGCTCGAGCCGGATGCTCGCGTGGAGGCGGCTGACGAGCCGGTCGCCGAGGGGGATGTCGGCGTCCGACGACCGACCGAGGGTGGTGGCCCGGTCGCTCGGCAGCGCGAAGCAGGGGCCCCGTCGGTCCGCGACGAGGAGTTCGAGGACCGCGGTGGATCCGTCGATTGGCGGCGGTTCGGTGGCTGGAGTGGGCACGGCACGGGGCAGCGGGGAACAGCGGTGGTCCGACCGGGGGAGGCGCACGGCGACGGTCGGGCAAAACCCCGGCCACTATACCCCTGCCGATGGCTACGATGCCGTTGCCGGACGATGCCTCGAGGGTGACCCGATGAACCTTCTCTTCCCGCCCCGTGAACAGTCCGGTCCAGAGCCTTCGTGGGGGGTTCTCGTGATCGGTCACGGCACGACCGATCCGGTGGGGGCGGCGGAGACCCGCGCCGTGGCTGCCCAGGTCGCGGCGGACGACCCCACGATGGCGGTCGAACTCGCGTTTCTCGAGCTGCTCGAACCCTCGATCGACACGGCGCTCGAGCGCCTCCACGCCCGGGGCTGTCGCGACGTGATCGCCGCACCACTTCTCCTCTTTCCCGCCGGCCATGCCCGGCGGGACGTCCCTGCCGCCCTGGCGGCGGCGGCGAAGCGGCTCGGATCCCGGGTCGTCCAGGCCGACCCCCTCGGTGTGCATCCGGCGATCGTGGCGCTGGCGGTCCATCGTCGTCAGGAAGCCGTCGGTTCGCGTGGGCCCGTCGCCGTCGCCGACACCATCGACGTCGTCGTCGGGCGCGGGGCGAGCGACGGCGGAGCGCTCAGCCGTCTCGGCGAACTGGTCGCCGCGATCGACCGCCATCGTGGTGGTGCCCACGCGTTGCGGACCGAGTTCGGCTTCGTGGCCGCCTCGCGGCCGACCGTGGCCGAGGCACTCCAGCGGGCGGCAGCGGACGGCCCGCGGCGGATCGTGGTGCAGCCGCATCTGCTGTTCAGTGGGCGGGTCGAGCAGGACGTGGAGGCCGCCGTGGCGACGGCCCGGGCCGGGCATCCGGAGATCGAGTGGGTGCTCGTGTCGCGGCTCGGGGCCGATCCGTTGGTGGCCGAGGCCCTCCAGGCGCGGATCGCCGCCGCCGGCCCACTCCCGACGGGCGACATGCCGTCGCCATTGCCGTAAGCTGGGGGAACCACGCATCGGGAACGACTGCGGGCCGATCCGGAGATCGTCGATCTTCCACGTCAGGCCCCAGCCCGCCTCGTCACGGCGCGGCAGACTTGGCAGAATGTGGTGGTCGGGCCGGATCGGGGCGGTGTGCGGGCGATCGTCGTGTGCAGGAGCTGACGCGTGAAGACGAACATCGAAGGGTCGAGGGGACGCCTGGGTCAGGAAGCCGTGGCAGCCGTCAGCGAGACGCCAAGGTGGTCCGGTGGCAATCGGCCGACCGCCACCGGGATGCCCGGAGCGGACCGGATCTGCCCCCCCCTGCCGCGGTGCGCCAGGCCCTTGGTCCACGGCCTGATCCTGCTTGTCGCCGCCCTCGTCGTTGTCCCGGCGCGTGCCCAGGAGGCCACGGCCCCGATCGCGGCCCAGAAACCGGGCCCGAACGACCGGCAGATCACGCTTGCAGTCCGCAACCTGCTCGAGCGGGAGCATTTCACCCGGCGCGGCATCGACGACGAGATCGCCCGGCGCTGGTTTGCGACCTTCTTCGAGGCCCTCGACCCGATGAAGGTCTATTTCCTGCAGAGCGACATCGATGGCTTCATGCAGAAGCGTGAATCCCTCGACGACATGGTGAAACGTGGCGACGTGTCGTTCGCCTACGAAGTTTTCCGGCGATTCCTCGAGCGGGTCGATTCCCGACTGCCGCTCATCGAGCGGCTGATCGACGGCGCACAGGATTTCACCGTCGCCGAGACGATGGTCATCGATCGTGACGAGACGGCCTGGGCACGCAACGAGGCCGAGGCGGAGGACATCTGGAGGAAGCGGATCAAATACGACCTGCTCGTGCAGAAGATGGAGAAGACGCCCGACGACGAGGCGAAGGACAAGCTCCACCGGAGGTACCGTTCGTTCTCCAAGCGGATGCACCAGATGACATCCGATGAACTGCTCGAGACCTACCTCTCGTCGCTCACCAGCAGCCTCGATCCGCACACGAGCTTCATGTCGCCGGGCACGCTGGAGAACTTCGAGATCGGCATGCGGCTCCAGCTCGACGGCATCGGGGCCTCGCTCAGGAACGAGGACGGCTATACGACCGTGGCCGAACTGGTGCCCGGTGGTGCGGCCGATCGCGACGGTCGCCTGCAGAAGAAGGACCGCGTCGTGGGTGTCGGTCAGGGGACCGAGGGCGAGGTCGTCGATGTCGTCGACCTCAACATCAACGAGGTGGTGAAGCTGATCCGCGGCAAACGCGGGACGATCGTCAGGCTCAAGGTGATCCCGGTCGGGCAGAACGCCCCGAAGATCTACGACATCACCCGCGCCAAGATCGAACTCACCGACAGCGAGGCGCGTGGGGAGTTGATCGAGGCCGGGCTCAAGCCCGACGGCACCCCCTTTCGCATCGGGTTCATCAACCTGCCGAGCTTCTACATGGACATGGCGGGGGCCCGGCAGGGACAGGCCGAATACAAGAGCAGCACACGCGATTGCCGGCGGCTGATCGAGGATTTCCGGCGCCAAGGGGTGGACTGCATCGCCCTCGACCTGCGGAGCAACGGCGGTGGATCGCTGCCGGAGGCGATTTCACTCACCGGCCTGTTCATCGACTCTGGCCCCGTGGTCCAGATCAAGGATCCCAACAAGCTGGTGCAGAAGTTCGAGGATCCCGAGCCGGGCGTGGTCTGGGACGGGCCGCTGGTGCTGCTGACCAGCAAGTTCAGCGCCAGCGCCAGCGAGATCGTGGCCGGGGCGATCCAGGACTACCGCCGTGGCTTGGTGATCGGCGACGAATCGACCCACGGGAAGGGGACGGTGCAGAGCCTGCTCGATCTGGGGCGTCAATTGTTCCAACGGATGCCCAACGCCCCCTCCCTCGGGGCGATCAAGATCACCATGCAGCAGTTCTACCGGCCGGGCGGGCTCAGCACGCAGCTCGAGGGGGTGAAGAGCGACGTCGAACTGCCGAGCATCAGTACCCACCTGCCGGTTGGCGAGGCGGATCTCGACTACGCGATCACTGTCGACAAGGTGCCGGCAGCCGAATTTCGCGACACCGGTCGCGTCAACGAGGATCTCGTGCGCACGCTGCGCGAGCGTTCGGCCGCCCGCGTGGGCGCCAACGCGGAGTTCCAGAAGGTGCAGGACGACATCACGCGCTACAAGAAACGGAAGAGCGAGAAGACGATCTCCCTCGTCGAGGAGGAGTTCGTCCGGCAATGGAACGAGGGCAAGGCTGCCGAGGCCGAGGAGCAGGCGGAAGAGGAAGGTGGCGATGCACGCCGACCGATCGTGAAGAAGGACTTCTACTTCAGCGAGGCGATGAACGTGACGGTCGACTATCTCCAGGCGCTCGCCGGAGGCGTGGCCAGCCTCGCCCGGGTCGGCATCGATCCCCCAAACGCGAACCCTGCCCCCGCCCTGCAGTGATCGTCGCGGGGGCACGCTGCCGCGGGGCTCCGTTTCCTCCCAGCCGGCTGGCTCACGGGTACCTGGCTCACGGGTACCTGGCTCACGGGTACCTGGCTCACGGGGGCGGCCGGCAGGCATCCTCCAGGCCGGCATAGCAGCCCGTGGCCAAGGTCCATCCATGGCCTTTGGCCACTCGAAAAGCTGCGCTTTTCACGGGAGTTGCACTCCCGGCACCTCATCCCTGAGGTGCGGCAGGCTGTTTGTCCAGAGCCTGATAGGGATCGGGAAAGCGCAGCACCGGGGCGATCTCGCGGAACAGCTTCGCGGGATCGACGCGTTTGTCGCCGCCCCGCGGACGCTGCGTGGTCGTGTCCCACGACGGGGAGGGGGCACCGACCAGCCGTGCCAGCGCCGCATACCACTCGCGGCGGCGGACCGGTTGCCCGTCGCTGACCACGTACAGCGGTCCCGGGGCGGGGTGGTCAGCCACGGCAGTGACGACCGCCGTCGCGTCGTCGGCATGGATCAGATTGAGCCAGGTGTCGGGATCACCGGCGAGTGGACGCCCTGCGCGGAGGTCGTCGAGGCGGGGGAGTCTTCCGGGGCCGTAGAGCCCCGCCAGCCGCAGCACGACCGATCGATCCGGGCAGCGCGCCGCGAGGTTCTCCTCCGCCTCGAGGATGGCGACGCCGGCCGGGCGGTCGGGCCGTGGTGGCGTGGCTTCGGTGACGATGCCGCCGGCTGCCTCGCCGTAGACTCCGGTGGAACTCGTGAACAGGATCCGCGGCGTGCCCGGCAGGGCGTCGAGCAACGCTCCCATGCCGACCACGTGGAGGGCGTGGTGGCCGGTGCCGGTGGCCGGATCGGGGCTCACCGACCAGAGCACGGTATCGACAGCGGGGAGGGGAGCGAGCGGATAGGGGCCGGTCAGGTCGATGACCAGCGGCTCGAGGCCGGCGGCGGCGAGAACCGTGGCCCGCTGCGGTGACCGGGTGATGGCCCAGACCGCGTCGCCACCAGCGCGCCAGGCCGCGGCGACACGGCGACCGAGGTACCCGCATCCGACCACCAGCCGGCGGCGCCCCGCCGACCGGTCAGCAGAGGGTTCGGTGCCGTGAGCGTGGGGCTGCGTCATGCGTCGAGGGCCCCCGGGGGAAGTCGGCCGTCGCGTGCCGACTCGAGCCACGACGTGAGGATGATCTGGGCGGCGACTGCATCGGTCCGGCTCTTCCGCCGACCGCGGGTCATGCCGGCGCGGGCCAGCATCCCGGTCGCCTCCACGGATGAGTAGCGTTCGTCCTGGAAGACCACCGGCAGGCCGGTCACGTCACGGAGCCACGCTGCGAACCGTTCCACCTCCGCCGACATCCGGCTGGCATTGCCGTCGGCGTGGACCGGCAGTCCGACCACGAAGCCAACCACCTCCTCGGAGCGGACCAACCGGACGAAGTAGGCCGCTTCAACGGTCGGATCGGCCACCGGCTGATGCACCTCGTGAGGGCTGGCGATGATTCGCTCGGAGTCGCAGATGGCGATGCCGATGCGGCGTCGGCCGTAGTCGATCGCCGCCAGTCGGCCGGTGGCGGGGAGCCGATCCGTAGGACGATTGGTCATGGAGCGGGAATGACCGGTGGCGGAGAGGCGTCGGCAGCGAACCGCCCGTGGGTCAGGAACGACACGGTCGCCCGCTGCACGGCGGGATGGCGCATCATGGCGGCGTGGTGGACGGGCACGACGAGAAAGTCATCGGCGCCGTCGAGGCGAGTTTCATCGACCCGCACCACGGCGTCGTCGTCACCCTCGAGCAGCGTACTGAACCCGCGGCCGTCCCCCCGGCCTCCGGCGATGATGCCGAACGAGCAGGGGGGCACCGCCAGATCGGGGGCCACCCGCGCCCAATCCACCACCAGTTCACGGGCAGCGCCGTCGGAGAGCGCCGTCAGGAGCCACACACGCGAGGCGAGCCGGGCCAATTCCGATCCCTGGTTGGGGGCGCCGAGCATCACCATCCGCCGCACCCGGGCGAGATCGTCCGCCGGCGCCGAGCGCATCCAGCGACGGACGACGAGATTGCCGAGGCTGTGGCCGACGAAGCTCACCGGCTCCCCGGCCGGGAGCGCGGCGACGACGCGCGCCAATGCCGTTCCGTGGTCGGCGAGACCGGCCCGTGGGCTCGCGTAGCCGAATGCCACCACGGTGCCGTCGACACGCTCGCGGAGGTGCTCCACGAGCGGCCGCATCGACGAGCGCCCCTCGCCGAGCCCGTGGAGCACGACCACAGTCGGGCCGTGCTGCGGCGGGATCGTGCCGGCGGCTGCGAGAGCCTCGAAACGCGCGCGGCATTCGGCCGGGGTTCCGCTGGTCACGATCTGCTCGGTGGGGTCGAGGATCCGGCAGGCTTCGCTGCCTGGCCGGCGCTGGATCCGCCAATCGTGACGGATGACCTCGTCGGACCATTCGAGGGCTTCGGCGGCCCGCCGCACCGCCTCCACCCAGACGGGGCTCCCGGGTGCCGGGCGCTGGGCATCCGCGCCGTCGGGGGCGGTCGGCACGGTCTGCCCGGAAGGCACGGTCTGCCCGGAATGTTCCGACGGCACGGACGGCTCCGTGGCTTTCGCCACCCCCGTGAATGACGCCGCGAGGAATGGCAGGGTGAGACCGACGAGCGCGGCCGTCACGGCACCGAACAGCCGGTCCGGTGGTCCGGCCGGCTGCGTGAACCCGTCGTCTTCCGTGGCAACCCGGAGCATGGTCAGAGAAACTCCCGCCAGCCCCGTTTCTCGAGTTCCGCCACCACCCGTCGCACCGATTCCTCGTGGGAACGATCGGCCACGAGGGTGGCATCGGCCGTGTGCACCACCAGCATATCCTCCAGCCCCATCGTGACCACGAGATGGTCGCCGTCGGCATGGATGATGGTCCGCACGGAGTCGATGGCAAGGTGCCGGCCCACCACGGTGTTGCCGTCGGCATCGGCGCCCCGCTGCCGGGCCACCGCCGACCAGCCGCCGAGATCGTCCCACCCGAACGGCGCCTCCACCACGAGCACGTCGTGGGCATGTTCGAGAACCGCGTAGTCGATGGAGATGCCGCGGATGGCGGCGAACTCACGCGCGAACACGGTGGCACGGTCGGGACCGTCCCAGGCGGCCACGATCGCATGGAGGTGGGCCAGGCACTCCGGCTGGCGCTCGGCGAGGGCGGCGATGATCGTCCGCGCCTTCCAGACGAAGATGCCGGCATTCCACAGGTAGGTGCCGGCGGCGAGGTACTCGGCAGCGACCGCCGCCGGGGGCTTCTCCTTGAACCGGGCCACCCGGTGCACCGCGGCACCTGCGCCGGGGAGGCGTTGCCCCTGTTGGATGTAGCCGAATCCCTCGGCGGGATAGGTGGGCTTGATGCCGAAGGTCACGAGACGGGCGGGATCCTCGTCGACGAGGGCGGCCGCCTGGCGGATCGCATCGCGGAACGCGGCGGCCGGATCGATGACATGGTCGGAGGGCATCACCGCCAGCGTTGCGTCCGGGTCGTGCCGGGCCACGAGCAGGGCCGCCAGTCCGATGCACGGGGCGGTGTCGCGCTTGCAGGGCTCCCCCACCAGCCCACTCTCCGGAACCTCAGGGAGCTGCTGCCGTACGGCCGGAAGGAGCCGTTCCGCGGTGACCACGAGGATCGATTCGCGGGGGACGAGTCCGTCCAGCCGGTCGACCGTGGCCTGGAGCAGGGTCCGCGGCCCGGCCAACTGCAGCAACTGCTTCGGCTGCGCCGCGCGGCTCGCCGGCCAGAAACGGGTGCCGGAACCGCCGGCCATGATCACCACATGCAGCATCATTCACCTCCCTGTGTGTGTCGGGCTCCCGCCGTGTGCCGGGATGGGCCCACCACGACGGTGGGCGTGTCGATCAATTGGCCGCGGGGAACGACAGCCGCGATGTCTTCCGCGTCGAGCACGGTGGCGGCGTCGAGCTCGACGGCGACACCGTCGGCGACGGCCACGCCGGCTTCGGCGAGCAGCACCCGCGCCCGGGCCAGGAGTGCCGCCCGGACGTGCTCCGGTGAGTCGGCGGTCGATCCGCTCGGGTTCTTCAGCGGTGCGAAGCCCTCGGCGGGATCGATCTCCACGAGGCAGACGCGGGTCGCGAGTGGCAGGAGATCGAAGATGAAGCGTTCGAACTTGACGGCATTCGGGCTGACAGGGGTGAAGCGAAGCCCCTCGGCATCCAGGCAGGCGACCACCTTGCGGGCGGCATGGAGCGGGAGGGCGTCGGCACGCCCCGCACAGCGCGCGAGGAAGTCGAGTGCGAACGCATGGACGGCGATGCTGCCGGCGTGGAGGCGCAGGGTGCCGTCGGGAAGGCGGGCGGCGGCGGCATCCGTGGGCAGATCGCTGTATTCGACCACCTGCGTGACTCCGCCACTGGTCGCCACCACGCCCACCTTCTCTCCGGGCTCGCGCTTGCGGACGACCTGAAGCGTGAATTCGGCGTCGGCACGGAGGTGCTCACCGAGGAACCCGGGGTCGAGCGGCATCGCCAGCGGATTGTCCACCTGGAAGCTCGCCACGTGGGCGACTCCCCGACGGCGGAACCAGTCGAGGCCGCCGATGGCGGCCAGCGCGCTGAGCATGCCGCCGTGGCCGTCGGGCGCGAGGGCGACATGATCCGGGGCATCGAGGAGGATGTCGGCGGAAGCGGCATCGAAGGCGGGAAGATCCTGCTGGCGGAAGAGCAGCACCTGATCCGGCTCGAGCCCGCACCAGGCGTGGGTCTCGAGGTAGTGGCGCGTCTCTGCATCGGTCGCGGAACTGGTCATGATCGCCAGCGGCACGCCACGGCCATACCGGCGGCGGATTGCCACGAGGCGGCCGAGGAGCACCTCGAAGAGCGTCGCCCCGGAGAGCGGGCCCACCGCGCACAGCCCTTTGGGGCCGGTGCAGCCCAGCCGTGTTCCCTGCCCACCGGCGACGAGGATCGCCCCCACGGCACCGGCTGCGAGTGCCTCCCGGCCGCGGTCGCCCACGGCGCGGCCGTCAGCCCGATCGGCCCCGTGGAGCCGACGGCAGGGGGGGGTGATCGCCGTCTTCAGGTCGAAGGCCGATTCGGCCGCCGGGAGGGCCAGCGCCCCGTCGCGGACGCGGCCGGTGAGCGCGCCGACGAGCGGCCAGTCGATCGCGGCGAGTTGCCCGAGCAAGCGGCGCCGGGCCGTCGTGTCGAGCCGGTCCCAGTGGGCGAACAGGTGCCGCTGACCGGCGGCGCGCGTCACGGCGACCGCGGCGGGAGGCGGAGCGGACGGTGGTTCGGCATCACTGTTCGCAAAAGGATCCACTGCCATCACCCTCCTCCACGCACCCAGCGGTAGAGCAACCACGCCAGCAAGGGAAAGCCGGCGAAGATCACCCCGTAGGTGAACAGCGTCGTCCACAGGCGTTGGGGCCAGCGTGCCATCGGGATTGCAACCTGTGGGGTCAGGCGGAAGCGGTCACGCGGCCGGGGCAACCGCATCCACGGCGGCGAACGACACGATCACCGTGACCGGTTCGTCGGCGGCCTGCTCGAGCCGACACTCGATCCGCGCCCCCCAGGGGAGGATCTCGACCGCCGTCACCTCGACCTCGGCGGCCTCGGCCGTCGCCGTCAGGTCGATCCGCGGTGTGGCGGCGAACGGAGGGCAGAACGCGACATGGCCGTGGCCGGTCCGTTCGCCGATCGGCAGGCCGATGGTCAGCCGCCCCCGGAGGCAGTCGGCTCCATCGTCGCCGCGCCGGAATCGTGCGAGCCACTGCGACACCGCGGCACCGACGGGGAGATCGGCAGGGTGCGGGGGTGTGATCTCCGACAGGGCCTCGTCCGCAGACGCCTCGCCCCGGGCATCGTCGCGTGGATCGGATGGGGTAGGGGCGGCGGATGCGAAGCGCGAAGGAGCCAGCGGATGGTCGGCTGGGGTGGGCATGGCGTCGCGGCTCCTCCGCGCCGACCGCCGCGGCGGTTTGGGCGCGCCGGCAGGGGGCAGTCCCATTCCCCTGACTCCCCTGACGACGCGGACTCTCCTGACGACGCGGACTCCCCTGACGACGCGGCGGGCGATGCCGATCAAGCCGGTGCCGGCCGTCGCCAGGCGGCCCGGGCCGGCCGTGGCCGCCAATCCCGTGCCGGCGATGGCGACTGCTGGCCACCACCGTGCCGGCCAGGGCAAAGGAGGCACGAGCGCCGCGACGCCGCAGGCCATCGCGAGGCGGGCAGCGAGCGGCTGCCATTCCCATGTCCCCCGTCTGCGCCTGATCCGCACCGTGGTGTCGGCGGCCAGCACGAGGAGCAGGCCGACGAGCGTGGCCAGGATCAAGGCGCCCGGTTGGCTGCTGCCGGCAAGTGCACCAGCCAACCGCCGGCCACACAGGATCATGGCGCAGGCCAACGGCACCACGCCGACAAGCACCCGCGTCACCGCGGTCAACGCCGTCGCGATCTCGTCGGGCTCCTGACGATCCATCGCCAGCGCACCTGTGGGTCTTCGGCCCCGTTTCATCGGCCCCCGGTCACGCTGACGATCGCCATGGCTACCGAACCGCACGGTCCCACCGCCCGGGGTCAGCTGACCCGACCGGTGCCACGGGCGGCATCGGCGAGGGCTGCCGCCCGGTCGGTCTTCTCCCAGGAGAACTCGCTGCGGCCAAAGTGGCCCCCCGCCGCGGTCCGCCGGTAGATCGGCCGCCGCAGGTCGAGGTAGTCGATGATCCCGCGCGGGGTGAGCGGGAAGAACTCGCGGGCCAGCGTGCACAGCGCCTCGTCGCTCACCTTGCCGGTGCCTTCGGTGTCGACCCGCACGCTGACCGGCGCGCTGACGCCGATCGCATAGGCCAACTGCACCTCGCAGCGGTCGGCGAGACCCGAAGCGACGATCGTCTTGGCGACGTGGCGGGCCATGTAGGCGGCACTGCGATCGACCTTGGTGGGATCCTTACCGGAAAAAGCGCCACCCCCATGTCGAGAATAGCCACCGTAGGTATCCACAATGATCTTGCGTCCTGTCAGCCCTGCATCCCCCTGGGGACCGCCTACGACAAATTTGCCCGTGGGATTGACTAAAAAGCGCGTAGCATCATCGGGTTTGATGGAAATATCCCCAAAGACAGGCTTGACCACCTCTTCCCAGAGATCCGCTTTGATTTTGGCTTGCACTTCGGCCTCTCCAGTAATGTCTCCAATACTAGGGGCGTGTTGGGTAGAGATCAAAATCGTATCGATCGCTACGGGTAGCCCATTCTCATAGGCGATCGTCACTTGACTTTTACCATCAGGACGAAGGTAAGGGAGAGTCCCATTTTTCCGTACCACGGAGAGTTGCCGAGCAACCCGGTGAGCCAAACTAATGGGCAAGGGCATCAATTCAGGGGTTTCATTGCAAGCAAAACCAAAAATCAAACCTTGGTCGCCTGCGCCGATCGCATCCAACTCTTCTTCGCTCAACTGATGGCGCTGTTCTTGGGCGGAATCAACCCCTTGAGCAATGTCCGGGGATTGGGCATCTAACGCAATCAAGACCGAGCAACTGTTAGCGGAAAAACCACTGTCTTCGCCCACATAGCCAATTTCTTTGATTTTTTCCCGTGCTAGATCAATATAGTTGACCTTGGTTTTAGAGGTAATTTCACCCGTGATCAACACCAAACCCGTATTGACCACCACTTCCGCTGCCACGCGGCTGGCCGGATCGCCAGCCAAGAGGGTATCTAAAATAGTGTCGGAAATTTGATCGCAGATTTTGTCGGGATGTCCTTCAGTTACGGATTCCGAGGTAAAGAGATAACGACGGTTCAAGGTTAAGTCCTCAACTTCTTCTTCAATGGACAGAATACCTCTAGAACACAACTTTTGGGGAAGGAGTGAGTTCTAGAGACTTCCTTGCCTATTCAACACGCTTAAGCGATCGATTTGCAAATTATTCAAGGTTAGCCCCTACTCTTCCGTTTCGGTACGCAGAGATATTTCCTTCAGGTGAAGACCATTGACTCAAAAAACGCCTTAAATCAAACCATACAAAGTCTTAAACCAAATCACAAATTTCTGAGCATTAGGGTGATTAGGATGCAAAATGTGTTCCATAATTGCTTGATGTAGTTGCCGTCCTGGAGGATTCTGCCAAGCTAACCAGGTATAAATGTTAGCTTTATCAAGATGAGAGTCTGTAAATACGGCACCTTGACTTTTAGCCTCTTGGGTTACTGCTTGGGCAAACTGCCAGAGTGTTGCACTATCTGTTGGAATCATATAGATCAGGAAGGTTTCCAACATACCACGCATCTTGTTATCAGGCATTATCCAAATTCCAAATCGGATTCCGGTAGGCGTAGTCTGTATCAAACCATCTTCAGGTAAAGTTTCTGGAAGATCAGGAATGCTTTTCAAGCTTGCGTTTCTAACGCTTTGCCAACGTCCTGTAGGGTTATCATCAGCATCAATCATTATTCCAAGCGCAGAAAGCCCAGAAGCTTGTAGTTCAGTTGAGATTACCTCTGGATCGACTAAATTTTGATAACCCTCATAATCGCGAATAAAAACGATCGTTTTTTTCCGAGTTCCCCAATTCACACCATTGGCTTCCATGAGTTCTGGTATAACAAAACGATCGTATTTTCCCTCTACGAGAAGAACTCTTGAGTAATTATCAACCATGATCTACCGCACCTCAATTCCTCGTTCAGCAGCAATTAAAACTTGTCTTTCCGTAAAAACAATACTGCTTTTTTTACCTTTTTCAATCCTCTGAATTGTAATCCCCTCTTCACTTGGGTTGTCATTACTTGCAATTGCAGCAAGGCTTGTCCAGCAATCACTGTTATGAGTTGTAGCAAAAATCTGAACATTAAGCCGTTTAGCAGTTTCCCATATTAACTTCCACATATTAGACATTGCACGAAAGTGAAGCCCGGTATCAATTTCATCAACTAATAAAACACCATTTTGTGCATTAACAATGGCTAACGTGAGTCCTAGCATTCGCCATATTCCATCCCCCATACTGCCAATCGGTATGCGTTGATCGCCATCGGTGAGCCTGACAACAAAACCGCTACGTGAGCCTGTAGACCCTTTAGACCTATAGGTTTCAGAGCCAACGGAAGCAATACGTTCAATCATTGGCTCGATCGTCTGAAGTGCTTCTGTAACAAGATTTTCCTCTGGTGTTAAAACAACTTGATCAAACATCTCGATCATTTTCTCACTGGTTAAAGAAGAAGAGGTTACAAATTGAGTTTTTGAGCCTAAATTTTTAAAGTCCCTGCGAACACGTTTCATGTAATCTAAGGGCAAGCCTTCTTTAGAAGATAAGGGTAGCTTAATACTTTCATTCTTCAGCCCTAACCATTTAATGACAAATACAAACTCCCGTAAGTCCTCAAAGAAGTTCAGTTGTTCTGTCTTCTTTATAGATACCGTGATTTCCTCTCTCTCATTGTCATTATAATTATTACCAAAGATTGAAAACTTACTGCCTTCATCAATTTCATGACCATAAAAAAGGTGACGAACATCTAGCTCTTGACCACTCCCTCGTTCATCACTTAAAATATATTCACCACGACCGATCATGACTTCTCGTAATGATTCAAGATTAGATTGAGCGTTAAGAAGTTGTACAGCTTCCAAAATTGAAGTTTTACCACTATTGTTAGTTCCAACAAGCAAGTTTAACTTGCCAAGCTGCTGAAGCTCGAACATTTGGAAACAACGAAAATTCTCAATTCTTAGTGACCTCAGCATATTTGACGTTTTGTGCAAGTTGTGGTAATGACACCAGACAAGGAGTCTTCTGAATTCTTAATGTCTAATCTGAACCCTATTGTGACACTACCTCATCAAGAGGGCTAACACTACGTTATTTCAATTGTCAATTCAACGGGCTAACAATTTAAAAGCGTAATTTTTCCAGAGAGACCCTTGGGCGATCCCCCTTCTGGGG
>SXGQ01599166.1_pt1 | contig 49675 bp, 63 predicted proteins | sample 3178371 | NCBI WGS metagenome assembly SXGQ01 (sample SAMN11356859, study PRJNA531348) | freshwater metagenome | isolation source: freshwater sample F1-20 | place: China: Fuxian Lake, Yuxi | collected 2017-12-25 | reverse complement strand
GTACGGGTAGGATCACAACAGATGGTACGGTTATTCCTATTCAAGTTTCAGTAGGTCAGACCATTTTATATTCAAAATATTCAGGTACCACCGTTTCTATGAATGGTGAGGATTTAATATTGTTAAATGAATCTGATATTTTAGGAATTATTTTAAGTTAATTATAAATTATTTTGGAGGTTATGATATATGTCAGCTAAAGACATTACTTTTGATATTGATGCTAGAGCGGGTTTAAAACGCGGAGTTGATCAACTAGCAGATGCCGTTAAAGTTACGCTTGGACCTAAAGGTAGAAACGTAATCATTGATAAAAAATTTGGATCACCAACCGTAACAAAGGATGGTGTGACGGTTGCTAAAGAGATCGAGTTAGAAGATCCTATTGAAAATCTGGGTGCTCAGATGGTTAAAGAGGTTGCATCTAAAACCAGTGACATCGCTGGTGATGGTACTACAACGGCAACAGTTCTTGCGCAAGCAATCGTTCGCGAGGGATTAAAGAATGTTACAGCGGGTGCAAACCCCATGGATCTTAAACGTGGGATAGATCTCGCTGTCCGTTCATTAACCGATGAACTTAAAAAAATGAGTAAAGAAGTTACCAATCAAAAAGAAATTGCACAAGTAGGAACTATATCCGCTAACAATGATCATGCGATTGGTAATCTGATTGCAGATGCTATGGAAAAAGTTGGTAAAGACGGTGTAATTACTGTTGAAGAGGCAAAGGGCATTGAGACTTCATTGGAAGTTGTTGAAGGTATGCAGTTTGACAGAGGATACTTATCACCATTCTTTGTAACAGATCAGGAAGCTATGGAAAGTGTTATAGAATCGTCTTACATACTATTGCACGATAGAACAATCACTGCTATAAAAGAGCTACTACCAGTCTTAGAAAAGACAGCCCAAACTGGTAGGGGGCTACTAATTATATCTGAAGATATTCAGGGCGAAGCACTTGCAACATTAGTAGTTAATAAACTACGTGGTACGCTAAAAGTTACTGCAGTTAAAGCACCTGGGTTCGGAGATAGACGTAAAGAGATGTTGGAAGACATTGCAACGCTAACTGGTGCTACTGTAATTAGTGAAGAACGTGGTTACAAGTTAGAAAATGTTGGCTTAGAGCATCTTGGTTCTGCCAAAAAAATAACTGTTAGTAAAGATTTCACAACTATCGTTGAAGGAAATGGATCTAGCGATGCAATCAAGCAAAGGATTTCAGAGATCAAGTCTCAGATTGAAAAAAGCACAAGCGACTATGACAGAGAAAAACTCCAAGAACGTTTAGCAAAACTTTCTGGTGGCGTTGCTTTGTTAAAAATCGGTGCATCTACTGAAGTTGAAATGAAAGAAAAAAAGGCTAGAATCGAAGATGCATTACATGCAACAAGAGCTGCTGTTGAAGAAGGTATTGTGCCAGGTGGTGGTGTTGCATATTTACGAGCACTTAAAGTTCTAGATAAATTGACGGGTGATAATGATGATCAAAATATCGGAATCTCAATAATAAGACGTGCAGTTGAAGAACCGATTCGTCAAATTGTTACTAATGCTGGTTTAGAGGCTTCTGTTATTGTTAATAAAATCCGAGAAGGAAAAGGTGCAAATGGGTTTAATGCTAGAACGGAAGTTTATGAAGATTTAATAAAAGCTGGTGTTATCGATCCTACAAAAGTTTCTAGAGTTGCACTGCAAAATGCAGCATCTGTAGCAAGCCTTCTTCTAACTACAGAAGCAACTATTGTAGAAAAACCATCAAAAGAATCTAACTCACCGCAAATGCCACCAGAAATGATGGGATACTAATATTAATTATTTTAAATTAAAAAGCCCCTATTACACAAATGGGGGCTTTTTTAGTATAATTATATTTATAGACATCACTAAATTAAGTTTTTAATGGATAATATAATGCTAAAACTAAAAAACATATTAAATGAATCTAAAGAATTATCTTCAAATGTTGAATCTACAATTCAATATCTAAATTCTGATAAAATAAAAAATGTCTTGTTAATAACAACATCAACCAGATATCCATTCAATACCAATTATGATAAAGGTGGTGTTGACGTAGAATTGCCTAAATCAACAGAATTAGCATTATTTATAAAAAAGTCCATCGAGAATAAATCCAAATGGATAGACATTCCTCAACTAAAAATAGTCCCCTGCGAAGGAAACGTTTCTCATAATACTGGAAATACATGCGGTGTAAAAGACTCTTTGTTAAAAGATGATAAAAAAAACCCAACTGGATATCATCGATGTTGGGCTAGTGTAAATGATCCCAAAGACGAACTTTGGAGGGTCTCCAAGGCAATATTTGATTCAGATATAGTTTTATTTTTTGCATCAATACGATGGGGGCAAACTAACTGTGAATACCAAAAATTAATAGAAAGACTAACTTGGATAGAAAATCGTCATAGTACTTTAGGGGAGAGTAATATATTATCCGAAAAAGAGGCTGGGTTTATTTGTATAGGTCAGAATTGGAACGGTTCAAATGTTACTGATGTTCAGAAGAAGGTTCTTGGTTTTTATGGTTTTAAGACACCAGACGATTTATTTTGGAACTGGCAATATACAAATGATTATAAGGATGAGACTAGTGATTCATATAAAAAGAGTTATGGATCGTTTAAATCTCAACTGAAATGACGTATAAATAATATTTAAACATATTTATTTTTATGATAAGTTTATTAGAAATATTGCTAAACGAGATCGGTGGTCCTACTGATGATATTTTAAAAAATGCTGTTGAAAAAAAACAGATAATAGCTTTATACTATAAAGGTGACAAAGAAACGTCTCCAGGATGGAGAATAGGAATAGTTCCAGTTTGTTTCGGTATAACCAATGGAAAAAAATATCTGAGAATATGGCAAAACGGTGGTAAAACATTAAGTCAAATACCAGACTGGAAATTGCTCAGAGTTGATAGAATACGCAATTGGAATGTTATAGGAAAACAAGTAGCTACTGAAGTACCAGATCCCAGATTTAATCCAAACGGGGATAAACAAATACAAAAAATTATAGCAATAGCAAAATTTTAATGAGGATTAATATGTCACGTTTAATGGATATTCTGAAAGAATTGAATAAACAACAGATTAGAATGAGAAAATTTAGAATGGTTAATGAAGACTCAAATGATTTAGAATTTGAATTCACACCAGACCAATTTGAAAAGATAAATTCAATTGTTAAAAATTTAGGAGGAGATTTATCTCCTCTGGTTTCGGAAACATTATCCGAAGCACCAACTCAATTCGATTTTCAAAAATCCAGCATACCTGATCTTGAAAAGTATATTCAAGATAAGCTAGATAAAAGTTCTAGAGATAAGAAAAAAGATGAACTATTAGATACTATGGTTAATAAATATGGGGATGAAACCATAAAGTCTATACACGATAAAATAAAGAATAAAAAAAAGTCTGAGTTAAGTAAAGAGGATTTAAGTACTTATAAAAAATTTATAGAAACTCAGATGGGTAAAATACAGAAGAAACTTAAAAAAGAACGCAGCACTATAAAAGTAGCAATAGATCCAACAATAATAGAAAAAACTAAAGAGTATATCACGCAGAGTTCTGATGCTTTAAATTGGTATCACGATGTTCACGATTCTGTAATGGAGCAGTTTGGTGAATCTGAAGGAACTCTATTTTTAATTCTTTTAGCAATATTGTCCCCCAGAAATAAACTATCCGATAATTTGGAATTAGCATCTAAAATATATGTTGCTGTTCAAGAAGATATTTCCGATAGTGAATCATTAAATGCATTGAAAAATCTATTTAAAAATAAAAATACTGATGAGATTGTTAAATTAATAACATCACCTAAAAGACAAGTTAGGCGTGATTATGCTAAAACCCATGGGGATTCAAAGTTAGTTGCAGTTGTGGATAAATATGATAAAGGTATAAGTCTGAATAAATCTGAAAAAGAAATGTACGATACCTTTTTCGAAAAGCATGGTAAAAACATATACAATGCAACATTAGATGTTATGAAAAGCTCCGATGAGAATATAATAAACACTAGAGTATTTAGACTCATAGCGCACGCTGGGATGGGTATGTTATCAACATATGGTAAAAATTTGGTACAAGTGTTAGAAAGGTTTGTAGATAATGGTATGGTGTTTTCTAAAACTGAAACAATACAGGAGTTGGAGAAATACTGGTCTGAGACTGGGGTTCTGGATAAACAGGGTACTCCTATTTCGGCTGAAAAAGTGTTTTCCTTTACCCTAAATCTACTAGATCCTAGATATGAAACATTAAAAAAATGGAATCCAGTAACTATAGATACATGGATGTTATTATTTTTTTACCCCGACTTAAAAAAGGCTGAACGCGAAAACCTATTAAAAGTACCAGGAGTTTATGTATATCTATCTAGACAAATAGAAAACATGGCAAGTCAAATAAAAACTGCAGATGGTAAATCTATAAATGCTTTACAATTGCAAGCACTAATATGGGTATCAATAATAAAAGAAGTTAATAAAAATAATCCAAATTATGCTACAAAATTTGAAGATGTTATAAACAAAAAAATAGAAAACATAGAAATTATAGAAACAAATTTAAAACAAATAAACGATTTCTTCGATAGTGCAGCAAATAAAATTGAATCTGAAAGGATGAACATAAAATCTGCTGTTGAAAAACTTGGTGGTGTTAAACCAAAATATTTCTCTTAAAACTCTGAATTAGTTAATGATTCAGCAACATGGTTTAAATAGTCTACACCACGAAGTGTTAATGATTTATTTGTATTATGTATACAATGTTTTAATTCTGTTATGATTTTTATATCATAATCACGTTTTGATAAACCGCTTCCAGAGTTTAAACGAGTTAATATCCAACCCAGTTTATCCAAAACATTATTTTTTTGATCCAAAGTATTATACGGAGTATTAGATAGATAATGCAAATCCTCTATGTTATCTATATTCAATTCATCCCAAAACGATTCTAATATCATCTCAATTCCTTCAATTTAAATTGATAGTTTATTAATATGTGATTCTACAGTTTTTCTTCTTGAATCTAAATTCAAGACAGATTTCAGTTCTGCAATAGCTTCCTGTAATGATAACCCATCAAGACGTTTCATTTCATTCTCTATAATATCTATAGATTCACGTTTTATAGTATCTATTATACTATCGGTTATGTCCATTTCGGAAGTCCATAATCTTTCCAATAAAGATACATCCTGAAAAGTATTTTGTTTGAACAAAATATTATGTAAGGAGGACCAATAGTTGCTAGCCGATCTATCTAAAACCATACCAGAAACAGACGAAAACAAAAATCCTAAGACTTTGTATGTGTCATCATATTCTGAAAATTGTTTTTTATAATTCAATAATAAACAAATATGTGAATATGATAAAAGACAGACCGAATATTTTACAGCCTGTTGATATATCTCACTACTTCTACTTGGATACTGTGATAGTGGGCTGATTAATAAGGAATATCCATCAACAGACCCCCAACCAGATAAGGATACTATTTTAAAATCTTTTTGATTTTTAGCAGTCCTACTAAGCCTCATAGACTTTACATCTGTTATGAATTTATAGTCTTTTGTAGTTGATAGTATATCTGGTGAATTAGACCTATTACCCAATACTATACTATCGATTCCTAATTTCTGAAAAGCCAAGGAAACAATATGATCAGTATACTTTGCATATAACTTTTCTTCAAACGAATCGCGTTCATATTCTTCTGGAATATACTGACACACTCTTAAATGATCCATCAGAGCGTCTATACCTTCATTAAAAATTTCATTGTTTAAGTCATTCTGTATATCTTCACAACTATCAATAAAGTCTTTACCTAGATTCTTTATTTTTTCTTTCCAGGCATTACGTCTCTTAATTGCACGAACTATTTTATTAGACATATTAGATAAGTCCTAATATTTTTGCAAACTTATTTGTGTACTTTACACGGTCTTCCAATCCATTAAACCCACCATTAATTTTTTTAGTCAACTGTTGTATTATTTGCCTATCGATGCCCTTATCACATATAGATAACAATCCAGCTTTATGAAAAAACCACCCAGCAGATAATAGTGGATATTTGGTCGCTATTAAATCTGGTGATTCTATTAAATTTTCTGGTACATATTTGTCAAATTCACTTACATTATTTTTACCAGTTAGTTGAATATAACCCCTACCTCTAAATTTCCACCCATCCCGCGATGATTCAGAACCATTCCCCATTCGATTAGAATATACTCTAGATGCTATCATTTCTGGTTTTCTAGAGTAAGATTCTGCCAGACCAGGTTGTTTGAAATACTTGGGAAATACTGTAATTAGACCCTTAGCGGAATAGTTTAAATTTTCAGTTGTATGTTTAAAGCCACCACTTTCATGAGAGCACTGACCCAAAAAATGAGCTAGTCTTAAATTTGTATTTATTCCAAACTTCTCATAAACCGAATCTATTTCATCAAAAACTTTATCTGGTATATGGCCTTTTAATTTATTCTTATCCATAATAAAATCTCCAAACATATTTTTAATCAAACATGGGATATATCCCATTAATACAAATGAATGATGGAATATATGGTTTTCCATTGTACATATCCCCAACGTTTAAATGTATTGGATTGTTATGTTCATCTTTTGGTCTAAGGTCTGGTATAGAAAATTTATCATGACCATTTCCACCGAATTGAAAGCCTATAACTGAGAATAATGCTTCATGGTTTTTTATATCCAGTAGTTGACCATTACACAGCAACCATCCCATGGGTGTTCTAAAATATGGAAACTGTTGTATTGTTCCTATGAGTACATCTTCCATCCTATAACTCCTACTAATTATACTGTTACAAAATCATATCTAATATAAATATATGATAATAACAAAACGAGAAAAATCGCTGGACTGTTTCATCCAGCGATTTCTCAATTACTAGTATTTAGTTTAATATGATATTATTGAATAACAACCCAACTAGCTCCACTGTACCAAAGAGTTACCGATTCATTTGGCCATACGGTATAATCTAATCCAGTATCTATGGTCCAGTCTGAATTTCTAATGGTAACAGTATTTGCTGTAGATCCATTAAAAACTGTAATAATTTGACCATAAATTGGATTTGATATATTTATTATATTATAATTTACAGCCACTCTAGATACGATCCATCTTGAAGTATTTGATAACGATAATGGTGCAATCGTATGGATAGATACGCTGGTGGTCCTATGATGTGGGTTAATTTCCCATGCTAATCCATTACTAGATTTTGTTGCATATGCCCCTACTGCTGCAGATTCACCGCCTTCAAGAGCATGTAATTGGATAGCACCTCGTTGAACATTGCGCGATGTCACTGTTGAATCTATTAAAAATTTAGCAGTATCTGAAACCACTGAGCGAGCTGAATTTGTAGCAAATGCTGATGTAGATGCAAAATCAGCATGATTTGCGTCATAAGCAAATGTGGATGTATCCGAATCAAATGCATGGGCAGCATCACGAGAAAAAACACTAGTATCAGATTTAGCAGAATGGGCAGCAGTTGAGGCGTAAGTTGCTAAATCTGATAAAGTTGCTTTACCAGCAGAACGAGCTGTATCTGCAAATGCTGATGTATTTGAACGATTGCTTACTCTCGCAGAATCAGAATAAACGGATGTTAGTGAACTATTAGCTGATAGAGAGTGGGCAGAAATCCTGGAACTATCTGATATCTTTGCTTTATTAGCAGTTTCTGCAACCTTTGCCTCGGCAGCTTCTAAAGAATATGTTGATAGCAATGAATATGGTACTGAACGAATTTGTAGTCTACCAAGCGAAACACCGTTCACGTAAGCATATACAAAAAGTTTTTTACCATAATTGTCAATCAAAACGTTATCTGAAACGTTCTCGATAAGATAATTTATGATACCATTATTTACTTCAACATCAACATTTTCACGATACCAAAGAGCACTCGTATTAAGATGTGATGTTTCATCAAAAGTACTATCTGCGATATAGATAGAGAACTTTGAATTAATGTCTGTACCAGCTGGCGCATGTGCCTGATATTGAATATTTGTTCCTGCAAATGCATTGACTGCAATCAATGTAAAGATTGCCAAAAATACTTTTCTCATTTTTTCCTCATTGTTTAATTGAAAATAACTTTTGTTGAATAAAATTGTTGATCCCGTGTTTTAATTCTAACATGGAATACACCTCGATTTGGTAATGTGATCGTATTTGATACATCGCCAATAGTCTCCGAGATTACTCTACCATAAACATCCGTTACTTGTATTGATGTTATATTATCAATAGCGAATGATACTACACCATCCATGGTTGGATTTGGGTATGCTAGTGACAAATTGGTATTTGTTTCTTCTATAGAAAGTGCCACTCGTTTTGGAGTGCGAATTCCTACATGAAACTTATTTTTATAACCAGCAATCACTTGACCAAGCGTTGCATTGTTGTTACCACCACTTATAATAGTTTTTAATAAGTGTGGTTTCGTATCCTGTGCATTAGTGGATGATAGACCTCCTAACATCAGGAAAAAAAGTAGAACGATATATTTCATAGATATATCTCCTTTATAAAGTTTATTAAAATTTTGGTATGTGTTGTTGTTTCAACTTGTTATTAATATCTCTGTATAAACTATCATTTTTTTGTTTTTCATCATTACAACATGATTTATTTTTTTTATTAGAAGATTTTTGTTTTATATTCCTAACTTCTTCTGCAACGAATGTATAAGACGCAAAAACAAAAGCAATAATTATCATTAACAAATACATACACACCTCCTATGATATAACACAATAATATAAGTATTTTTTGATAAAAATCAAAATATAAATTTAATATTCGTTTTTATCTCTAATAATTTGTTTTATCCATTCGTACGTATTTTCCGAATGAGCATTAACTTTCCAATTGTTAATAGTTCTATAATCGGAATCCTGTTTACCAAATGGTCTAACATCTGATATTTTAGCAACTTGACCTGATTCGAATTCTATGTGCCATGCGCATTTTTCCACACCATCGAAATCATCTCCGTAGTCTATAGAATAGCTAGGATTTCCAAACGCCTTAACTAAATGTTTATACAAACATTCCATTACACCTAATTGTGGTGCCATTTTTATCGGAATGTGTTTATCTACCCGATAACGTGGATAAGATCTTTCATTACTCATTATAACCTCTGTTTATTTTTTATAATCGGTTTCATAGAAACCGTTTGTTTTTAATATTGGTTTAGCTTTTGAAAAAGAATGTATTTTTTTAAAAGATGTGCTTTTACCGCAAACACATTTTTCTGGTTTAGAATTTGTGTTTGGCACATAATACTCATCTACAGTTTCACACTTGTTACATTTAAAATCATAAATTGGCATTTTACTGTACTCCTAATAATAGATTAACAGCCATGTTGGCAAAATATATTCCTAATGTTATTGGTATTGCTATTAAAAATGTACTTAACATAACGATGCAGGATAATAAGATATAAACAAGAGGTGTTGTCAATCCTATTACTAAAAAATTGTAAAAATCTTTCATATCATCTATAACCTTATCTCTATTACAAAAGTTAAATAAATATACTCTTTATGTTGTGGATTGGGTTTTATATCTCAGTTATCTTATTTATTAAGATATCATACTCAACACCATGTATATTAATATATTTTTTTATCAAACCCAAACCAATATCATTCAATTCTTTTTTCAAGAAAATTTCTAATAACTCTTTTATATTAGGAGTAAGTTTATCTACAAAAAATTCATCTGTAAATTCTTCAATTCCATTTGATAATAAAAGTTGTTCATCAATTAAGTGGTTTACACTTTTTTGTAATGATGTGCTCAGCGATATTAGGTCTAAAACTATTCTAGTGTTAAAATTCATTAGTGTTGTATAAGTGGGTAATCCGAAATCATTTCAGGATATATTGTGTCTAATTGATAATAAATTAATGTTTTTATTTCAGAATCGGTTAATCCCTGTGACATATAATAATCATATTCCGTATCTGTCATTTCAAAGGATTTACCGTTTTGTGCGTAGAATTTATTACCATCTACTACAACAAAATAATCTATATCGTCTATATCTTTATATGTATTCATATTATTAATACTTATTCTTCATCATAGATAAAGTCTTCAGCATCTTCTATAAAATCCAAATCATCAGAAAAATCATCATCGATATCATCCGATTCTTCTTCTACATCAAACTCTATTTGATCATCATGAAAGTAATCGTCTAACTCATCTTCATCACCATTTTCGTCATAATATTTAATATATGAGTGAGTTGTTCTAAGATAATCCTCGGCTATAGTAATCTTAGATTGTATCCAGTCTTCGATTTGATCTTCAGAATCTACCAATTTTAATAAACTTTGTGCATTTTCTATTATCGAATGAAGTTGCGCTATAAGCATTTCCCCTTCATGTTCAGGATCATTTGATTCATTTTTTGATAATTTTGATTCTATTAAGTTAGAAACTTTTTTTAATTTATTATAAATGTTATAGTTTTTAGAAAACTCTTTTATGTTTTTTGATGAAAACGCCTTTTTTTTAAAAATTTCAGCCATAGTATTCTTATCAATACTATCATTGTTTGGATCTTTTAAAAATTGGCTCATTAATGACTTTTTAATTTCTTTCATTATAAACGATTTACTAACACGCATATTGTTCTCCAAATACTCATATATTTAATATATGAAAAAAAAATATATTAACAAAATGTTTTATTTCTTTTTCTCATCATCTTTAGGTTTGAATACGACCTTTTCTCTTTTCTTTTTATAAACATCCAGATCTATTGTTGGATCAAAATCTTTTTGGCTGACGCGTGTATCTAAATCCAAAAATGAGTCTAATGATGGGTCTTTAAATTTTGGTATTATAGATTTTTTTGCCATCAATGGCTCAACTATAGAAACATGTTTTTCTTTATCGGCATCATCTACTGGGGTGTTTATTTTATTTTTGAGTTTATCTGTATCTTTAGTTGAATATGATATAACTCTGTGTCCAAATACATCTTCTTTCATTCTATCAATTATTTCATTAGTTTCTGCTAATTCTTTTTCATATTTTTTTAGAATATTTGGATCATATTTTTTATTTTTTTTCATATATCATAAAGGATTAAATTCTACTAATAGCATCTAGTAATTGTGGTGTAAGTGGATTCGGTAGGTCTTCTTTTTTAAACCAACCGAATGAATCATGTTCTGGGTTTATTTTTACAAACATTTTCTTATCTGTTTTGTAAACAAACAAAAAATATATTCTATCTTCGGCAAAATATCTATCAAAACAATATAATTTCGCATTTTCTGGTATTTTTGATGTTGTTTCTTCTTCAAATTCCCTTCTAGCACACATTTCCATAGACTCTAAATTTTCAGAATCTACTTCTCCAGATGGAACAGACCAATAAGCGGGATAATACTTAGCATTGCTTCTTCGTCTCATTAGTAAAAATTCCCCTGCACTAGTCATAACCAGCAATCCAGATGCAGGGGTGTTTTTTATATTTGATAATTGTTCTGGTGTTATCTCTTGTATATTATGCACCAATGTTCTCTTTGTTACTAGTATATGGGAATAAATCATTCAGTTTTTGCTGACGTTTTTTACAACCACAATCGGATTTACCAACAGCAGTAGCCACTGTTTCTGCTACCTTATCCAAACCAACAGCATGTGTGAACTTTGCAATTGAGTCTCCAAGACCCTTTGATTCAGCTTTGTTAGTATCGTTATTCATAACTTCACCTTTTTATTATGTTACTTCAATGTTATTAGATATTTTAATTTATTAAATTCTGCCATCATTTCATCTCTAATATTTAATAAATCAGAGTCTGCCTGTGGATTCAACACAGTATTAAAACTAGAAAGAAAAGAAATCGTTTCATCTATAAATGAGTGTATATCTTTTTCATTTCTATTATAAATCTTTATAGATTTAGCTGGAACTGTTCCATATTTACCCATTAAGATTTCAACAAAATTATCTATCAAACCATCCATAGAACTATATGTTCCACCATATGCCTGATGCCTTGCATAAGATTTTGTTTGCCAGTGAAAAAATTTCAATTGAACATTAATTTCCATTAATTTTGATGCTATATCATTCATTACATACTCCATACAATTTACCTTTATTTTACTATAAATATGTATTATTATTTATTTTAGTTAAATTTAAATGAATCCATAAACATTTTATCAATGGTTCTTACTTTTATCTTCTCATACACGGTATTATGCTTATTAATAATATGAATTGTAAATGGACCATATTCGTATGCACCCTCATCATTTTCATGTATAATATCTTGTAGGCTCTGAATAATATTAAAGGACTCGTTTATATTTTCCATCATTTCTGAATATTTTACAAAAAGTAATATATCATGGGAGTTTATGTGTGCATCATCTGACACTAAGGATGTAATATTATTTACATATTTTATCTTATCTTCAAAATCTATGGATGTAAATCTAGATTTACTAGAATCCCAGTGTTCTTCAGTATAACCCCATCTTAAATTAGAAACGTATGAGTGTGTAAAATCCAAAGTAGATATAAGATATTTCTGTATTTTAGGATTCGTTAGATATATTTTAGTTGTATAAGGCTCAATATTGAGTAGAACGTTTATATCAACATATGTATCCAGTTCTATAGCCATCGATATATTATACATATATTTTATATCATGAGAAAATTTTCCCCATTTTCTGGTAAATCTTATTAATTCTTGAGTATCTGCTTTTTGTTGCAACTCATTATTATAGTGGGAGGATTTTGTGTTTTTAAACCATTCCTTTCCCCTAGATGATACACACGTAAAATGATACACCATTGCATTCCAAGATTGTTTCAATTTTAATCCAGCTAGTTTAGCCCTAATCAAAATATCGGAATCTTCTCTAGAACATCTAAATTGTGTATCGAATCCACCCAATACTTGAAACCAAGTTTCTTTAAATAAAGCAAAAGGTGCAAAATATACATCATCCAAAATATTATCATCTTCATTATGTTTACTTTCTACAAACGTATTAAAACTATCCATGTCGAATTCTGTAGGAGATAAACCGAAGTGTTTAGTTATGGTTGTATCCGACTCTGGATGCAGTGGTGGTTCTATTCTGGTCATAGATAATATTTCAGATTTATCTTTTAAATTTAAATGTATATGTTTATCCAAATCTTTACCAACAACCATATCAGATTGTAAATAGCATACAATATCATTGGATGCAGAATTAAACATCAGATGTATGTTAGTCTGACCGCCTATTGGAAATTTTGTATCATTTTTGCATATCTTTATATTTTTTATAGTTTGTTTTTTATTCATAAGAAATTCATAGGTATCTTGATTATCCGAATCGATAAATATCAGAACTTCATGTAAATTAAACTCAGTATTTGTTTCTAAGGAATGCAGTAGTAACTCAAGATATTCCCTTTCGTCTTTAGCAGTAGGTATACAAAACGTTATAGGTTTATTCATTATTTTTTCCTAAAAACTGCTAAATAAGTTAGACCAGATGGATCTAATACCATTTCTAATAATTCATAAGCTGAATTAACATCGGCATTCTGATTATCATTTAATAGCATGGAATTTATTTTTTTAGTAGTTAATGATACTAATAATTCTTCAGTTAATAATGTATTATCATATCGATACATACCTCTGCTAGTTAATGGATTTTGCAAATCTTCCATAAAGTAATATCCACCAGATTTAACCATGTTTATAGATTGCCATAAAGTAACAATCATGTGATTTGGCCAATGGCTACCATCTTCAATAAAAAAATCAAAATCTGAAGGACATATATTTTTTAAGTCTTCCCAATCATTAAAGTTACCCTGATCCGCATAGATAAAATTTACACCAATATCATTGATATGATTTATTTCATCATTCTTATCTGAGATTTTATCTCCCCAAAAATTATCCATCCCATAAAGATCGATATTTTTAAAATAGTTTAGCCACATTTTACAAGATCCGTATGGGAATCTTTTATCACGAATCCCTACTTCAAACAGTTTAACATTAGATGTTCTGTCTTTTTCCATATATTTTTCATAGGTTTTTGTATACCCCCAAGATAAGTGTGTTAGAAAATCTTTTCCCCAGGATAGTAACTTTGGGTCACATGTTCCTTTGTCGGTTTCATACTCGTTTGCCAAAGTGGTCAATGATTTATTACCATTAAAATCATATGATCTATTATTTTTTTTATAAAAAACCATCAATTTACTCCTTCTTTTATAGTATTATACATTTCACGTATCGCGTCTTTTAAACCAATATATTTTACAGGTAGTGGTGTATGTTTACCAACGTAGTCATACTCCATAGAATTTATTTTATTTAACGAATCATCAATATTATAAGATATTTCTACAGGCAAGTCACTAATCGAATTTATCATTTCTAATATATCAATCAATCTAAAAGAAGTATCATATACACAATCTATAGTTTTTGGGAAATCTGTAGTATTGTTCATAAAATAATCTATTAGTGTTGCTAAATCTTTTATGTAAAAGAAATCCATAACTCTGTTTGAATATAGAATCATTGGTGTTCCATTTATATTATTTTCTATATTGCGTCTAATCATTCTGTTGGGATCTTCATCAACTCCAAAACAATTGAATATTCTAAAGTTGTGCATACATTCTTCTAGTAAAGATAATTTAGCTATTAAATTTTTTGACATACCATAAAAATCAGTAGGATATCTTTCGTTTAGAATGGTTTCTCTGTTTATATTAAATCTCCTATCTAACTCTGCACCAGATCCAAATGTTATCAATTTACCGAATGATTTTTTATTAGATAGTAAATTATAAATCATTAATATGTTATTATAAAACATTTTTTCAGTATCTAATGCTGTTCTTCTACCACCTTCTATTGCAGTATGTATTATTAGGTCATAATATTTATTACTTAAAAAATCAAAAACAGATTCTCCATTCAAAATATCTAGATCCATTCTAGATAAACAATCTACATTGTACCCATATTCTTTTAAAAGAATATTCAGATTTCTTGCTATAAAACCATTACAGCCTGTTATTAAAACGCTTTTCATATCATTCGATCCACTGTATATCTTGCAATTCTCCTGGAATAAATTTCCCAGTTGAATCTAATTTTGCAATCACTTTTGGTTCATGGTACTCGTTTGGATCGGTAAATACTTCAAGAACGCAAGGTGATTCTTTATCAAAAAATTCTTTCAGTTTAATATCTATTTCAGAATTATTTTTAATTGACATATATTTTAAACCGTATGCGGTTATCACTTTTTCAAAATTAGGAAAGGATATCCCACTATGTTTTTCGGATGCAACAAATCTGCCATCAAAAAAAGACTTTTGTGTAATTTTTATAGAAGTATACCCATCATTATTTATTAAAATCATCTTTATTGGAAGATTATGATGTTTTAAAGTTTGTAATTCTTGAATATTCATTTGCAAACTACCATCGCCTTCTATACAAACTATTTTTTTACCATTTATAGCTGCACCTATTGATGCTGGTAATCCGTAGCCCATTGGGGCGCATCCTGTGCTAGTGAATAGTCTTTGACTCCCATGTAACTCCAACACTTGCATTGTAACAACATTCGCAGATCCATCAGATGTTACCACGTGATGGTCTTTAGGTAAAAAATTATTTAATCTTTCTATAAAATAATAGTTACTAACAAAATCTGTTTTGTCTCTATGTCTTTGTAAAACTTTAGGATTTTCTATTTTAGTAGAATTGCAAATACTAATCCAATTGGAGTCGACTTTATTTAGTTCCAATTTGGCTAGTTTGGATAAAAAGTATTTTGCATCAGAATGTATTTTTTTATTAGTATTTAATGTTGGTTTGTTTAATTCAGATTCATCCACATCAACATGTATTTTATAGGCATTTTTTCCAAAATTTGAAAAATTATATCCAATCTGTCTAACATATAGTCTAGTTCCAACGGATAATATAAGATCTGATTCTTGTATTAATTTGTTAGCACATATCTGTGCATGTGTACCAAATCTACCATAATAATATTTATAATCCTCATTTACAATATCATTACCATTTACGGCACTCACGACTGGTATATTGATGTTTTCTATTAAATCGTATAATTCAGATATACCACCAGATAGACGTATTCCATTACCCACAATTAATAATGGGCGTTTGGCATCGTTTATTTTCTTTTGCACAAAAAGTATATCATCGTCAGAAGCCATTATTGGATTTTTTTCATATGATTCATCCGTGTCATAAAATGATTTTAGATTATCTGGTTCTATTTCTGCAGATTGAACATTTAACGGGATATCCAGCCAAACTGGTCCTGGTCTACCATTAAGTGCTAACCATGATGCTTTTTCCAAATGAAATCTTATTTCTTCTGGGTTATTAACTTGTACTGAATATTTTGTCATGTTCTTTACAGTTTCAACAATATTAAATTCCTGATCGCCCAATTGTCTTAAATTTAATCCAGTAAAGTTAGTGGTCATTTCTTTATTAACTTGGCCACTAATAAAAATAACAGGTATTGAATCTTGCCAAGAACAAAGAGTCCCAGTCAATGCGTTTGTACCACCTGGTCCACTAGTAACAATACAGGCTCCTAGTTTATTGTACATTCTTGCATACCCCTCAGCCGCCAAGGCAGCAGTTTGCTCATGGTGGGTTGGAATAAATTTTATATCTTTATTATTACCCAATGAATCTATTAAAAAAATACACCCACCACCAGATACTGTAAAAATCGTATCAACTCCACAATTTTTATTTAAAAAAGAAATAATGTAATCTGAAACTTTCATAATCTTATTTTATTCCATATAGTTTGTTAAGTAATTCCAATGTAGAATCCCAGTCTTCAAATCTTATAGCTTTATCATCAATATAAACTATCGATCTTGGTTTTTCAGCAGTTATAGAATGCACGCAACTATCTATATTATGCTTTTTCAACCATTCCCAAACTAATTCCACTCCAGTTTTACCATTAATGAGTGGTCTATCTGATTTAGCTTTTGCGGTATAGATAACTATTTTATAATTTTTTGACAGTTGGCTTATAGCCATTTTTGCACCAGGTAATATATCGCCATATATCGTTCCATCATTGAATCCTAAATAGTTATTATGTATAACTCCATCAAAATCTATTGCTAATATTTCTGATTCTTCTGTATTTACTTTATCTGTATAGCTCATAAATTATTTTGTTGATAGTGATTGATTAATTCGCTTTTCCATCATTCCCAATCTGTTATTATCCTGGTTTGCAAAATTCATATAATAATTCCTTCTATTCATTAATAATTCATATTCGAATAATTGTCCGTTGTATAACGCTCTTCCAAAATTTTTAAGTGCTATTGATGGATCATATATTGCATAGCGGGTTTCAAATTTATCTAATAAACCTTCGGAATTAAGTCTTTCTAGAAAATTATAAGAATCCACAGATATAGCACCACCAATACATGCTTTTAAATTTTTTTGTTTTACTTTTGTAAATATTGTTTTAACCATCGAATATATTTCATCATTATTAACATATTCTCTATCTTTACCCATTGATGATACCAAATCAACTCTACCGATAGTTATGCCATTTAGCATATTTATATTCTCATAATCTAATATCATATCGATACAATTAACAGCCGTGATTGTTTCAATGTTTATGTTTAAATGTAAATTTTCGATATCACTATAGGAAATATTATTTTTAACTGCTTCTAAAAATTTATGTAATCCGAATTTAGATTCTACCATAGGTGCGACTACGCCATCCACGCCTAGCAATATAGAATCCTTTAAATCTCGTATTGCTTCTGGTCCACCTATTTTTAGTGTAATGGGTATTCTCGCGTTATCACAAATATTTTTCAATTTTACAACATCGTTAAATAATGCACCTTCATCTTCAAAGGATGTTTTGATCCCTATTAATCCATCGTTCTCCACCATATCCGTCAATATATTAACGCATTTAATTTCATTAGTATTCATATTTTCACCATATAAAAGTATTCTTGTAATATTCTACTATTTTAATAAGTTCTTCATCAAAATCTTTTTTAGGACACCATCCGAGATTTCTTATTTTAGAGTCATCCAATGCATACCGTATATCTTGTCCTGGTCTTCCTATTGAGAAATCTAAATAATCATCTGGGTTTTTATCCGAGTTATGATATAATCTAATAATTTTTTCAACAACATCAAAATTATTTTTTTCAAGACCACCACAAATGTTGTATATTTCATTTACAACGCCAGATTTTATTATCGTCATTATTGCATCAGCAGTATCTTCAGCATGTAACCAATTTCGAATTGGTGTTCCATTGTTATGTAATGGTATTTTTCTATTTAAAAGTAAGTATTTACAAGATTTAGGTATTAATTTTTCAACGTATTGACCTATTCCGTAATTATTAGTAGGTCTAACTATAATATATGGTATATTATATGTTCTAGACCAGGCTTTTATTAACATATCAGCGGCTGCTTTTGATGCAGAATATGGGTTGGATGGTTTCAATATATCACTTTCAGTATGTGAACCGTCTTCAATATCCCCATATACTTCATCGGTACTAAAATGAATTAATATTGGTATTTTATTGGATTCTTGTCTATACGTTCTTATGAGTTCCAGTAGTTTATGTACACCATTAACATTTGAATGTATGAAGTTATTACTACTAACTATGGAGTTTCCTACGTGAGTTTCAGCTGCAGTATTTATGATATAATCGCAATCGTATAGAAATTCTAAATCATTTATATCGCATCTAGTAAATTTAAAGGTATTGTATGAATTAAACTCATCTAATAAATCTTTATTTGCAGCATATGTTATTTTGTCAATGCCTCTAACATACCACCCTTTTTCTAAACATTTTCTAGTTACATACGATCCTATAAAACCCAAACACCCAGTCACATACACTATTTTTGACATTGTATAATACTCCATTAAACCATAATTACGTTTTGAAAATGCTTTATGTTATGCTTGTTTTTATTAACAAATTCTTCATACGGATATTGCTGATAGTCATCGATAGCTTTTGCTATAGGTGTTGGTGACATTCCATAAATGCCATTAGGATCTTGCTTGTATTTAATATTTGCAAATTCCCTATTAAATCTGGGTTTGTTATCTATGTGCGTTTCTACTTTAGAACTTGATAAATCATATCTAGCCATATTATAAAAATTTGGAATATGTAGATCTGGCATTCTTTCCCCAAACCGTTCTATATGTCTATGGACAATATCCCCATCCTCTTCTCCAAATGCTATAAATCTTTCATCGAAATATCCTAATTCATGTAGAATTGTTTTAGTGACAACAAAATGCGAAAATTGATTATTTATTGTAAAAAATTCAGATTTAGTAGAACTAATATGATCCGACAATATTTTTAGTAAAGATATATTTCCAACAAATAGGTCATCGGTTAATATAAGATTGTAATTTGTTTTGCTAAAAATAGTTATAGTATTCCATAATTTTGCTAAACTTTTAAATTCTGGGCATATTATAGGGTATATGTTATCGTAGTTGTTAGCAATACTTAGTATTTCTCTACGATAATCGTTTGGCATATCTTCTTCATTATTACCATTAACAGCAATTATAATATCTGTGTCGTCTATTCCATCTAGAGACATTATTTGATTAACCATCTCTTTTAATAATTCCAATCGTTCTTTAAAGGTAACTATTCCTATAGTCATTTTACCCTTATTCATATTAATATCTCCTAATGTACACTATTAGCATTGTAAATTTTATTTAAAAGGATCTTTTCATTTTTAGCTTTATCTAATTGCCTAACGCTTATAGTATCGTTGTGATCTAAGTAAATACACAAAACTATGGGTATAAGTTTAAAAACAAAGCCAGCATTAGAGAACCGTATCCACATTTCCCAGTCACCGATAGTGTTAAAACGTTCATAGTCAAAATATCCCACTTTATCATGTAGTGATTTTTTCCACATTGGATCTGGTCCAGCATAGCAACCATCTAACACATATTTATGGTATTCGTCTGGATATTGGGCGCGTGGTGCGATATCTAGGTCTATATCTTTAAAAGATAAATTTTCGTCTCTGGTTCCTGTGTAATAGCTATACGCAAAATCATATGGATTTTTATTTAATAGATCGTATTTTATCTTAGTGTTAATTGGGTGTCGTATATCATCCACATTCCAGTTGGTGATATAATCTGTAGTGGATGATTTTATTCCTAAATTCCATGCATTATAAACACCGAGTTTCTGATCTTCTTTTATGAATTTAAAATTATCATAGGAAAGATTTAACTCATCAAAATATTTGGACCACTCCGAGTAAATTATAATATGCTCAGTTTCTTCAAAGAAGTGTTGTTCCTTTACATTAGCAATGTATCTTGGTATAAATTTTTCATATTTAGAAAGATCCCCAATTGCAGTTATGACTGAGACTTTAAATCTATTAGAATGAAAAGATTTGTCATTTTTCATCCCAAAAATATCATATCCCCACATTCCCAGATTAGGGATATTATATCTCTTAGTCATTTCCTTTATAAAATCTATTCTGTAATTGTTATTTATTGCCAATTCCTCAAACACCCAACTAGGAACTTTGCATAGTTCATCGACATACTCCTCTTGCCATTCAAAATTATTTATAGATGAATCATATGCTGATATCCCAGCAATGGGTAATTTGTGAATATTTTCTGTAATGTAGTCGCATACTTTCCAAAAATATTGTTTTATAGCAACATATAATTTATCCATCCATTGTAAATGAACTATATGTAAATCAGAATCTGGTATAACTACTGTATTTTTTGGTACAGGTAAATGTGTGGAATGTCTCTGAACTTTATCAAATAAACATGGTCCATCGTATGTGCCAATCCTATCTTTAAAATTATCCATCCATGGACCATCGACTCTAATTGTATTCACAGATGTATATTGTCTCCATCTTAAATAAAAAACAGTATCTTTGTTATTGTTTAATAAATCTAATAAATCTGTTTTATTTAAATTACCAGATAAATACTCGTCTGAATCCAAACACAATATATGATCTGAATATTTTCTACCAGCATCAAATAATTGCTGACGCATATCGGTTTCGAATGTTAGATCCCCTTCGTCCCTATGTTTTACTATTAATTCTAATATATTATATTCATCTCTTACAGAATTTAAATATTCTATTAGATCATTTTCACTAGTATCTACATAAAAAACAAATCCATCAGAATACTCTTTCCATATAGGAAGCATTTTTTGTATCAATAGTAAATCATTTCGTATTATAGAAATTTGAATAATCACTTTGTAAATTCTCCGTATTTTATTTTCTTTTATAAGATATACCCATTTAATGTATTAATCATATGTGATTTAAATACATCCACATCATAATACAACTTATAATTTTTAATAGCACTTTCACTACATCTATTATAAAACTCAATGTCACTTCTCAATCTGTTTGCTAAGTATTTAGCATTCTCTATATCCGAAATATCTATGGATAGTTCTGGGAAACACAGTCTTTGTGTATCCACTTTTTCATTACCTATGCATGGTATGCCAAAATATGCACAATTAAGTGAAAATGTACCAGCAGCGACAGTTGGCATCATGTGAACTGCATATTTAAATTTTGACAACTCAAGCATCCAATCATCCCACGATAATCTTGGAAAATGATTTAAATTATCAACTTCATTTTCGCGATCACGCATGGCATGTGATGTTTGAGTCCACACTGGTATAGAAAACATGCTTGCTATAATATAACTTTCAAACCCGCCATACCATCTAGAAAAGTTGCCACCAATCATAACTTTATTTTCTTTAGAGGGTTTTATATTTTTTACAAGATCATCTATCATTAATGACGGTAGAATGTGCATATTAACGTCTGGAAACAAACCCCTGTAATAGTGTACATCGCTAGCATTATGTGCAAATATACCATCGCATTCGGATACCATATTATAAAATAATATCTGATCTGGGATTTCATAGTTAGTCCACCACCAGTGCGGACCCTCTTGGATGTAAAAAACAAATTTATTATAACGTTTCAATATAGAAATCATATTAGATTCCAATAATGGGGTTATTGGGTTTTTTTCATATGATAAGCGACTACCCTCTGGTCCTAAGAATGCTCTTCCTTTTGGGAAGATTATGAATATAAATTCATAATCAGTTACAGAATTATAATCATTTATATTAAAATGGTCCGCATTTAATGCATTCATCCATGCGAATTCAGTCCTCATATTTCTATGAGTAGATTCTATCTTACCAAAGAATGGCATTTCTGATAAAAAACATATTTTCATAAAAACATTTTATTTATTAGTATTTAAATAATCTATTATTTTCTCACAGACGTAGTCAACATCAGATATTTCCATTCCGTGATGGGCACCCAATAAAAAGCCATTTTTCATTATAATATCCGCATTTTCAAAAGGCTCTAGATAATTTCTATATGCTGGGTGTCTTGTTATATTTCCAGCGAAGGTTACGCGAGTCTGTATATTATTATTTTCCAAATGAGTTAATAAGCCCAATCTATCTGTATATTGCAATGGTATTGCTAACCAATTTGGTTTTATAGAATCATCTGGTAGTAATATTTCCGAATAACTTTTTAAGTTATTAATGTATCTCTCTATAAGTTCTCTACGTAGTTTTTCAAATCCAGAAAATCTTTCAAATTGAACTAGACCAAATGCGGCATTCATTTCTGATGATTTAAAATTATATCCAAGAACTCCATATAAAAATTTAAAATCGTATGGTATACCATCAACATTATACCCAAATCTAGATTCTACATCTTCTATATTATTCCCAATTCTACCCCAATCCCTAAACATCAAACAAACGTCTCTGAGCTTTTCATCATTAAACATAACCATCCCACCAGATCCACCAGCTGTGATTATATGAGACGCATAAAATGATGTTGTTGATATATCCGAATCTTCGGTATGTGTCATAGTATCAGCAGAATCTTCAATTAAAATTATATCGGATCTACCAATAGAATTTATGTATTCTCGTAATTTTTTCCAATTTGGTTTATTTCCTATTAGATTTGGTATCATTATTACTTTGGTAGAATCAGTTATCTTGGATATAACTTGTTCAACAGATGGAACGTATGTTGTTAATTCTACATCACAAAAAATTGGTTTTAAGCCTAACTGAACCATTGGAGCCACCGTTGTTGAAAAGGTACATGCTGGGGTTATTACTTCCGATCCCCTTTCCAATTGTAAACTGGCTAATGCTAATAAACAGGCAGATGATCCTGAATTAACAAATACTCCATATTTTTTTCCAAAGTATGTGGATATTTTATTTTCAAATTCTATAGTTCTTGGACCAAAACCAGCTATCCATCCATCTTTTAAACAATCCACAACCGCCTGTATTTCTAAATCGCCATATGATTCAAATTTATTTGGAGCATACCAAACTTTTTTATTTGTTTTCATTATAGTCCTTGTATAATATTTCTATAAAAATTATTTTGCTTTTCTTGACGTTGTATTGTTTTTGGATGATAAATACAGTATTCTTCTTCGGGGGGCAAATGTGATTCGCGTTCATGTCCTGATAATCTTTCATGAACACTGTTAATCCATACTATATTCTCTTTGTTTTGATATATCCTTGTTTGATAATCAGGCCAATTTACTCTACCATAATCATCAATAGTCCAACGCCATTTTGATATATGTTCATCTGTTATATTTTCAACAGTATTCCATCTTGGAACAGAAATTACATCAACATTTGGATTTACTTCCAGTATATCATGTAGATTTTTAACAAGCAATATTGATGGAACTTCATCTGCATCTATATTAAAAATCCATGGTTTAGTACAATGTCTTTTTAAATTATTTTTAAATTGTGAGAAATTTTTATTTAATGGAAATTCTATTACATTCAAATTTGAAATAATTTTACGATAATTGTCTATTATATTTTTAACAGCAGATGTAGTTCCCATTGTATCCATTTGCACAACTATTTCATCATCATTTGTTATTTGATCATGTAAAAATGATAATAGTCTATCCAATTCTTTATATTCATCACAAACAGTTATGGTGTATGATATCATGTTGTTATTTTTTTTAATTTTGGTAAATTACTTTTTTGTAAATTTGATAATTTTGGTAAAACCAAACTTGCCTTTTGCACAAAAGTTGGTAAGACTTTATCTAGCAATTCTGAAAAATTTACAGTCATTTGTTCATGTGACCACTTAGTTTCTATTACAGATTTATAATCCATAGACTTTTGAATATATGTTTCATAATTTTCAAAAACATCTACAAGTGTTTTTGATGCAGCATCATAATCCACTGAAAACCAAGATGTTCCAGAGTTTATTACCCCTTCCCAAACTGCACTAGCGTGAACTTGTTTTAAGTTTCCACTCAATAATGTATGATAACTATCGTGTACAAAATCTAAATGCCCACTCCAATTTGAAACAATAACTGGTTTTCCAGATGCCATGAATTCTGCAATAGGTCTACCATATCCTTCTCCTTTAGTAAAGGATACTAACGTTTTTATTTTTGAATTATTGTACAAAGAATTCATTTCAAAATCGGTTAAATGCCCGTGTAATAGATATATGTTTGGTAAGTCTTCGCTTTTTACCATAGATTTTATCAAATTTATTTTTTCTAATAAACTTGATTTATCTTTTATGGCGTAAGTGCCTCCTGATATCTTTAACAAGAGTGCTGGTTTGTTTGGTTTATCTGAAAATGTTTTCAAAAAAGTGTGAATTAATCCAGATATATCTTTTCTATCTTCGCAAAAATCCCCTTTTAACCAATGACCAACGGATAGAAATACAAAATCTTCAGATATTTTATCTATTTTACTAGAGACAGATTCTGAAATAATATTAAATGAGTTATATGTTTCTGTTTTTATACCCTCTGGTATAACGTATACTGGTTTAGTTAATTCATGTATACCGACTTGCTCATGGGTGTTTTTATCACGTTTTTCATATTTAGTATTTATAAAAACATTTTTTGAATGTTCTGATGGAACTATGATACAATCCATTCTATTACAGCCATCTATCCATTCTGGCGAACATATATCAGTTTCTACCCCAGCAGTTATTCCAATATTAAATTTTCCTACGGACTGAAATTCATTTGGAACTGTGCATTGTACCCATATATCAGGTTGGGACTGAAGTGGTGTTCGTATAATATGATCTAATATTCTTTTATGATTTTTATCAGTTTCATCTAGAGCGTTCATTGGAGTCATCCCCCAATTTATAGGTATTATTTTTATTCGAAATTTATCCATAGAAAATAACGAATCTACTAAATCTCTGGCGTGTGCCCCGTATCCACTGGCAGTCTCTACTGGACCGACAAAAACTAATTCTGGTTTATATGTCATAATTTCCTCAAGCTATAAATAAATCGAATCTTTCTCTTTTTGTAAATTGGTCAATGCAATTGTCTATGCTAGATACTATTCGGTTGGCCATATCTTTTTTAGACATCCCACTTGCATTCGGGTCTAGTATAAATTGTCTTCCCAACATACCAAATTCTTTACGTTTATCTTTTGGTGTTAAGAACCATTCAAATAACGCATTACCAACATCTCGGTAGTCTGCCCTATCATCAAATATGTATGGCGTTGGTATAGATCCTTGTAAAGATACATTTGAAGGCCAAACTGGTTTTACCCAGTTACCGTGTTGTAAATCACCCCAAACATCTTTTCTATGGAGAGTGTGTATATCAACGTAATCATCAGCTGTAAAATATTCCAGTGTGTTTGGATTTATAAATCCGCATTGATCTTGCATTCCGCCTGTAACATTTACAACTATGGGTATACCTGCAGACATTGCTTCCGCAGTAGCTAATCCAAACCCTTCATTTGAAGCCATATTTATGACAACATCACTACAGTTTAATAATATATTTAATTTATCACCACTTACGACTTTATCGCTAAATGTAACCGCATATTCATTGCATAAATTATTTACTACAGAAAATAGATCTGTGCCATTTGGATCTACAGGATTTGTATGCATTACTAACATGCAATCGTTTTTTGCATCAAATCCAGCTTTGTCAACTAATTGACACATATGTTTATATGCCAAAACCACATCACCAGGATGTTTTCTATGTATATTTCTATTGTTCCATAGTACTATAAATTTATCATCATTCCCATCTGTTAACGAATTTCTTTGAGAAATCAGCGAGTCCCATGATGGAGATTCCTCGGTTATAGGATAATACATTTCGGTATCAATCCCATGAGGCACATATGTTATTCTATCATGACTATTATTTTCCCCAATTTTGTTAAGAATTCTTTTATTTATACCATATGTTTGTTTTGAAATAGCCATTAATAAATCACAACTAGCATATGCATCTTTATTCCACATTGGGTCAGTTGGTGTATCTCCTATAAAACCAGCACCGTCCCAAATATTTAAATACATCAATGGTATAGATTGACGTATTTCATGCTCCATTGCATATAGCCAATCCCAAAATCTAGGATCTGTGAAGTGTAATATAGCATCTGGTTTTTCTTGTTCTATTATTCGCCTAAGCAGTAATGGATCACCATAACCATCGTTACATAATATTTTAACAGAGGCATCAGATACTCCAGTCAATTTAGCAGCATCTTCTGACAAATCCATTATTTTTCCCTTATCTGGGTGATTTATTGCGGCACCGATTTGAAACCAGTCGTATTTATCAATAGTACCTATAACCATATCTCTAGATACTGTAGCTATACCAGATGTTAATCTAAGATCATCTGATAGTAATAGTATTTTCTTTTTAGCCATATAAAACCTTTATTTTTAAATTATTTAGAATACATACTTCCAGAAAGATGATTCAGTATCAATTTCTCAACCAAACCGCTTATTTTGTATCCATTTGATTTGCAGTATAAAACTATTTCTTTTTTTAGATTTTCTCTAACTTGGATACTAGAATATAATTGACCTTTTTTCAATATCCATCTCCATTATAACAATTAATGTTTACTAATATAAATATAGATAAATAATAGAAAATAGTAGAAAATTATAGATTTTTTCTTTTTTCTCTAGGACAATGTATTTCATCATCATTGTACGCGCAAAATTTACAATTAGAAAAATTGTTACCAGAAATCGGTAGTTGAATTGAGTCTATTTTATAATCACCATCTACAGTAAAGTTGTGTTCTATGAATTCTTTTATTTCTTTTTTTATCAAATTTTGCGATACTTTCCCGTGTGATGGTTCAAATCTCTGTACTCTATTTTTCATAGAAGCATATTCTGCATTTTCTGGAATTTTTCTCTTTAGTATTAAGTATTCTACTACTATATTCTCGTGGGGGACATTGTATTGTTGTGCATAATATGTTTTATACATCACTAACTGTGAAACCTTTACTTTATCATTTTTAGCATAACTAGACCAGCCTTTAGTACTAGTTTTGAAATCATAGATGTATACCGTTCCAGTTTTTAAATCTTTTATAACCAGATCTAAAAACCCTATCAAATTTATCGTTGGATGTGTTTGCAATGGAACTGTGTTTATGGGTAATTCTATCCCAACTAATTCGTAATCTTTTTTTTGAAAAAATTCAGATCGTTTAGATTTTAGCCATTTTATTATTTGAACACCATCATAATAATGTTCGTTCATTTCAATATTATTAGAAAAATGTATATTATTATTTTCGGTTAATAACTTACCATACTCTCTACGCATGAGATCCATCAACATACTATTTAAATCTATAGTATCGGCTTCTTTTATAGACTTTTCATGTATAGTTTTAACATAGTGTTGTAGAGTCTCATGCATAGCAGTACCGAATACCAAAGCTATAGATGGTTTGGATCCTGGCACTTTGTCCACATAATTTAGTTTCCATTTATGAGGACATGTTTTCCACATTTGATATTGTGAAAAAGATATTCGTCTTTCTATCATTATTTTCCCCATTTCCCAGATTGCACCAATTGTGCAATTATTCCGTATACAGATATATCTTTGAATGTATCATCCAAAGTTTCACCAACTGCATCCTTAGAACCGAACATTATCATTTGTTTATATCTATTTATTTTATCATTAAGTCTAAAAAATAAACCTTGTAATGATAACACTCTGTCCTGCTCTCTCTCTAAAGTCGTTCCTAGTGATATATTATCTGGACCATAGTTACTTTGTTTTGCACAAAATAGTTCATATTGAGCTTGTTGTATTTTTTTAAATTCTGAGGTCATTAGTGGAAATTTTTCTTCCATCTGTTTAACAACACCATATGGTGTCAACGTTAAATCTTTTTCAGATATTGACATTTTATTCCTCGTTTTTAATTTGAAGTTGTTTTTTGAAAACAGAAATTTGATCATTATCAATTCCGTAGTTTTTAAGTATATCTATTAATTCTTTAGGGTTTTCTTTTATAAGCATTTTGACATATTGATACACCTCAGATTTACTAAGTTCATAATATTTACAAAATATATTCAAGATATCCAATGGTATATCTATTTTTGTTTTTGGTTTGACGTATTTTAAATAGTAAGATTTTTTAGGTAATGCATGTAATAATAATGTATAGTAGTCTTTATTACTAAGAGTTCCGTTGGTATACCTTTGAAAATAATTTATAATATCTATAAATTCCATTTCCATAGAAAAAAATCTCGATATCATATAATTACTCCAACTCTTTACATCATCATCCGACAATTCATTCCAGTTTGTCTTTTTAAAAGTAACGCCCTTTATATGATCAAAAATGTTTTTAGACATGAGTTTACATATTATATGGTAAAAATTCTTTATTGATATTACCACATTCTAAACAGGCATAGGTTGGTATGGGTATAATTCCTTCCTGTCCAGTTGGTGATAGTAATGCTGATATTTTTTTAAAGAAAACTACTTCATGAAAAAATTTATTTCCACATTTAGAACACTCAATATCCATGGCTTGTGCCAAATCGACACTCATCTTTGATGGTTGGTTTCTATTATCGTTTGGTGGTGTTTGTTGGTTTATATCTAGAATAGACATAATATCTCCTGTGCTTTATTAAAAAAAGTATTAATGTAATCGTTGATCTATTTCTGTTATTATTTGTACGAACATAGACATCGCATTTATTTCATGATCTACTACAAACGCATCTTTATATTGAGCATCTGCTATTATTAATATGATACTTGCTACAAATCCAGAAGCATAACTATCCACATTATCATATAAAAATCTAAATAGTTCATTATAGTCTCTTACATAATTGTCTGCAATTATTTGACGTATTTTTTCAAACTTTTCTTTTTTTGAAAGTTTTTCTAATAAACACTTTAATATTTCATCATAATAATCATTTGTAATAGTATCATCTGAATTTAAAACGAGTTTTTTATCAATTATATTTTTTTGAATTGAGTTTATTATTCTTCTAATATCTGGAAAATTTTTTGTTATTAAACTTTTTAAATCTTCCGTATTGAATACTATGTTTTCTTTAGTTAATATATCCAAACTCAATTTAGCTATGTCTTTTTTTAGTGGAGGTTTTATATTAAACATTTGACATCTAGATTGTATCGCTGGTATAATTTTTTCGATATAATTACATGTCAATATGAACCTAGTTTGTAAGGTAAATGTTTCAATTATATTTCTTAATGCGGCTTGAGCATTTGGTGTCATATAATCACATTCATCCAGTATTATTATTTTCAATCCGCCAAATGACGCGGAAGAAGCGAATTGTTTTATTTTATCTCTAACCGTGTCTATAGAATTTTCATCAGAAGCATTTATGTATAAATAATTTTCAGATGCTATCTCTTTCACAAATATTTTAGCCAAAGTAGTTTTTCCACATCCTGGATTGCCGTATAGTAACAAGTGTGGTATGTTTTTTTCATCTATGAAATTTTTAAATATCGATGATAATTGTTCATCCATAACACAATCACTCAATGTATTAGGCCTGTATTTTTCAGTCCATATTGTTTGTGATTTTTGCATTTATACTCCTAATTAAATGTTAGTCAATTCTATTAAATGATATTTTGAATCGAAATCATTATTACTAAATGAAATTGTGGCTAGACCTTCGAATGAAATATCCAATATTCCATTAGAACAATCTTTATTGGAACTTAATATTTCTTTAAAATGTCTTGAAGAAAAAGTTATTGAATTAATATCAGATTCGTTTTCAATTGATGGGTTTATACTCAATACTATTTTATCAAAATTTTTACCCAAATTACCAATTACAAATTCAAATTTTTCTGTTTTATTATTCTTTAATATCGTAAACGTATCTACATCTGGAATTGCGTCCTTTGCCTTTATAAAGGAATCTGAAAATTCCTTATCTATATTAAACTGCAAATGTGTACTGGGTAGTTTTTTCAAACTAGGGACTTTTGATATAACCGATAAATCAGCTAATACGTATTCTATGCTAGTATTGTTATCAGAAATTTTTAGTTTAATTGGCTTATCGTTAGATATAACGGGGTCTATATTTACATCGGATGATAATATCGATATCATTTTATTTAATGATTTTGTATTATAGATACCTAGACTTAAACTGTCAGTTATCAACTTTGTGTTTTTTAATGAAACTCTACCTATTAATGATTTATCATCAGAAATAAAATCCGTTAATATTCCTTCACTAAGTTTCCATTCTGCCGATTGTATAATACCACCCAACGTATACTTACTTATGAAGTTTAATAATTTTGTTTTTTCCATAATATTATTCTTTTTATTGTACTTACTTTAATATACAAAAATTATGTGAAAGAAAAAAATCTTTCTGCAATTTTTTTACTCTCAGACGGAAACTCCCAATTCATAGAATCATATAAACTACGAATCTTTGCATCTAATTCTGACAAAAATAATTCATTGTAATCTAAATAATCTTCTATTAATGATAAAATCTCTGGTGGATCTTGGTCCCCACGAAATGCCAATTCCTCCAAACCAAATCTATTGTTTTTCAGATAGACTATTTTGATTTTATCTCCATTTTTTATAGAAGCGTATTTATGCGGACATTTAAATAACTTTAACAACTTATTGTAATTTATAGCTGCTTTTATGTGCGATGGTGTTCCTTTTGAAAATTTTCCCAAAACATCATCTTTGACAAGATCTTGATATTTTTTTATGTCTTTTATACTAGAATTTTTTGCAATTTCAGAATACATTAATGTATTTAATTTTTTCTTAAAATCCAAAATTTTTTCATCAATATATTCTTTCTCTTTTCCTTTTAGTATATCTATCAAAACTTCTTTCATTATTACTTGAAATGATTTTGGAAATGATGATCTAACAACATCTAGACCTTTTACCTCAAGTTCATCCGTAGGTACACCATTGTCTGATATTATCCACAATGCATATCTTTTTTTCTTTTTTGTCCAGAATCCAGTTCTTGCTATTTTTTCCTGTTTTATCTCCAATCTATGTTTTTCGGTATTGAATACTTTTTTACAAAAAACATCGTAAAAGTTATTTACATAATCTTGTACTTCAGTTGCTATTTCATATATTTTTTCAGTCATGGCTATAGAATCATCATTATCTATAGATGGAAATCTATTTTTTACTAGAGGGAGGCATGATAAAAAAACAGAATCTGTATCCACATACTGTACATAATCAACATTGCTAGTGTTTAACTCTTTGTTATATTTTACATTTATAACATCCTGTGTTTTCTTAATAACAGTTTGTCCGCTCAATGTAACGGCTTCGGCATTATCTATATCATAAAAACGAAATGCGGGTAAACCTAATACACCATACAGTGAATTGAGTAGAATTTTTTGTACAAGTTGTCTTTTTTTATAAAATTCATACTTAGGAGTATCCCCTAATTTTCCCCATTTTTTCATTTCATCTTTATATTCGACTCTTTTTTCAAACCATTCATTTAAAATAGCTGGTATCAGTCCTACATATTCCGTATTATACATGACCCCATTAGATGAAACTGTGTAGTTATATTTTTCTAAAAACTTTTTTAAAGTTTCACTAGATATTTTTTCTTTATTTACTGTATAAAATTCTCTTTTATTTTTAATGAAGTCCTCAAAATCCCAATCATCTATTTTAGCAACTTTAGTTTCTGGGGAAATATTTAAAGTCATTATTATCGATGGATATAGTGATGTCAAATCTAAGTCGTAAATCCATTCATATCTACCTGCAACTGGGTCTTTTACGAATGCACCTATAAATCCCTGTTGTCCAGATTCTTTAAGTTGTTCCATTCTTTCCTTTCTATCTGCGGGTTTATTTGGTGCGACTATACCACCTATATTCCGTAAATATGTTAGTAATGCCCCCTCCAAATACTTAGAAGAATATATGAAATCCTCATATGGAACATGACCTACATGACAAATACCCCTTACAAGATCAATATATTGTAATTTTTTATCTAATTCTATTATCAATTCAACGTCTGTTATATTGTAATCTATAAAGGTATCTATATCATTTTTCATCAAATCATCTAAATTACCTTCATATTCTACCTTACCCCTACCCAATTCCTTATTTGATACATAGTTTAAAGAATATGATGGTAGCTCCTGATAAGAAAACTTTTTATAAATCACCATATAATCCAATACAGATATGCCAGCTATAACCCATCTATTTCTATATGGTGAAAAAAACATTTCTTTTATAGGAGATAATCTATAAGCGTTTGATGCTCCTAATATATTTTTTATCCTATTGAAGATGTATGGAATATCGAATGCGTCACAATTCCACCCAGTTATTATGTGTGGTTGTATTTCTTCCAATCCATTTAAGAATTTTAATAATAGTGTTTTTTCATCATAACATGGTATAATATATTTGTTTCCATTTATTTTAGGTTCTAATTTCTTATCCTTATCTAATATTAAGATCCTATAATCATTTGTAACCGAATCATGATATGCTATTGACGTTATTTCATTGTTTCCTATTGTTGGGTCTGGGGTTCCTGTTATCATTTCCACCTCTATATCTAGTGTCATGGTAACTATATTTTCGGATGGTATGTCAGAATCACCATACATATCAACTAATAATCTAGTTGTTTCTGGTACATCAGATTCTAATAAATCAGGATCGTTCTTTACAAATTTTGTTATTTTTGAAAGTTTATCCCCATATAAAGACTTATATGATCCGTTTGGATCTTTTTTAAAGGCATATGGGGTATAATTAAAATTCATTAAACCTTTAGTATCATCCCAGATCCAGGCCTGGTTTGTACTGGTTTTTACAAAAATATTTTGATACATAACTAGATTTATAGTAGGTTAATTGATTTGATGCTAATCTGCAAATATATTGGGTGGATTAATCTAACAGCATATATGTGTGTAATCTTTCTCTTATATCGTATACGACTTTATAATTTGATATAAACTCACTCTGTGAGTATATCACAGGTTCACCGTTTTCAATTACGATATAATTTCCAGGCATAACTTCTGTTCCATTTTCAAAAACAATTTTACACAAATCAGAATCAGTTATATCGATCAAATGACATGGCCATTTATTCAATGCATCTTGTGCGGATTCTTTTTTACCATCAAAATGGTATGCATTGAATTTTGTTTTTGTTGGTTCTACCATCATAAAATTCATACTAAATATTTCCTTATATTATTTACGCATAAGTTTTTTCTTTACTTCTTTCAGCCAATCTGGATCATCATCATATAATGTTATGTCAACATATGATTTACCGTCCTTGGCCATGGTCCAATTATTTGATAGTTCTTCCTCTTTTGGAATTATAATGTCTTCTAACGATTCCAAATCCCCATGAGATGATGTGATGTGATCTTTAATATATTTTCTACTCTTACGATGCCAGTGAACTTTATCATATTTTTCAGAAGAACCAGCATTCCCAATTATAGAAGTTTTTCTATATGAACGACTCATAGATTTGCCTATAAAATTATTTAGAAAACCATAACATATTTTGATGCTTAAACATCATATTTGAAACAATATTTGATGGGTGCGCTATACCCTCGAATACAAATGGGTTATTTGGATTTCCCCTCATTATAGAGTATGCATCCCCTAATTCCTCTGGTCTTATCTTAACTGTTGTAAATGCTAATGATCTCGATCTATCTTTTTTGAAATAATAAATACCTTGCTTATTTTCATCCGATGCTATACCGACTATAACAGCATCTTGATTGAATTTTTTACATAAATCAAAACATATATCTTCAAATTTATCTAGAGAAATATCTTCTGATCTATAAAACCATATAGATTCTTCAGTAACTTGGGATTTATCTTCATCTGGGATATTTTCAAAATCTTCGTTATCTGGGGCTTCCATCCAATGACCTATGAGTGGGTATCCTCCCATTTTATATTTAGATAGTTCTAAGTAAACTTGCTTATTTCTTAATCTATTTTGTTTTAATGTATAATTTTTTCTAAAAGCCGATATAACACAGAAATCTTTTTTAATACCACCAGAATATACACCAGAAAATAATCTGGATAAACCCGATTCATTTATCATAGAAAATTCTGAAGTCTCATTTAATATATCTTTTAATTTTATTGCCATGATAGGATCCTGTATTGATTATCATACTCTTTATAATAAGTATACCGTTATAACATATTTATTTACCAGTAGAACCGAATCCACCTGATCCTCTATTCGTATCACTCAATTCTTCGGATTCTATTAATGTTATAGTTGGATATGGTAAAATTATTATCTGTCCTACTCTATCACCTACTTTTGGCATTTCAAAACCTGGAGGTATCCCTCTATTAAAATTATATGGCAACTCAAATCTGAATATAATCTCACCCCTATAGTTGGAATCTATTATACCGCAACTGTTTTTTAAAGACATACCTGGTGGCGATTTTGTTATACTACTTCTAGGTAGAAGTAAACCAAAATATCCTTCTGGTATTTCTAGAGAAACACCAGTTCCCAATTGAATATATCCAGCCATAATATTAAATGAAGTTGCAGTTAAATCTAAACCAACATCACCTTTTTGGGAATAGCTTGGTATTTTTGCAACATCATTTAGTAGTTTTACTCTAACTGATATATTATTATCGTTTGATATGATATCTTTTACAGGGTTATTTGTTAACATGTTTTCCAGAGTATTTGTATTGTCCAACTCTGGTGTATTTGTTTTTGAGAATATTTTTAATAAATTTTTCATATGTTGTTACAACGAGTTTATAATATTTTCATAATGACGTGCTGACATTGCTCCTATAACTCTATCGACTTCTAAACCATTTTTCTTAAAAATAACAGTAGGTACCGATCTTATAGAAGATATATCTGCTAAATGTGGGTATTGATCTATATCTATAAGTTTTCTAGATATGTGTGGGTATTTTTTAAATACATTATCTAAAGTTGGTTTTAAATTTTTACATGGTACACACCATGATGCTGTAAAGTAAAGTATTTCTATCATTCTATAATTTTATATGTATTAAACAATATAAGTGGGATGTTATATTGTCAAACATCCCACTTGAATTAAATCTGTGGATTTATAAATCACATACTAACTGTAATGTTTCCACGGCTTTGCGTTACGTTAAGACTATCCTTTCTACGTGAATTCGATCTACGAACCCCTAAAGACCGAACAACGGATTCGGCTACTCTAACACGTCCATCTTTTTCTACAGAATATCTAGCCGAATTAGTATTCTTAGACACTCTGCTAGCAGAGAGGATCTCGAATGAATTTCTAGATCCATCTTTTGGAACAACTGCCAATTTTTGGCCAGGTTTAAATCCAGCCTGTCTAGTAACTCTACTAGAAATGCGAATTCTACCACTTGAATCTACTGTAATCATAACAGCACCTATAAATAATTAATAATGAAACATTATCGGAAAATCCGATATCATAATATAATATAATACTTTTTTTATTTAAATGCAAATTTTTTTATAAATAAATTCTTATTTTTATAGATAATTCTTCATTTGGGGATTTTTTTATGGGTTTACTTAATTTTGCTACGGCAACTAAATTATAGTATGAATCATATAATCCTATAGTAGTCAAATAAGTTAATGGGTTTCTAACAAAACATTTATAATTTAAAGTAGATTTCATACTACCACTAGCCACAACATATGTTGGGTTTGTTGTATAATTTGCATGATTGACGGGCACTCGAACTAAATATTGTCTTGTTACCTTTTCTACAACATTTCTAGCTTTAAATGGTTTATCAAATGAAGTAGATCCGCTCAATGAGGTAAACAGTTTATATGAATTATCTCCTGGTATATTACTACCACTTACACTATTAAACGATAACTCTGTATTTAATTTATTACCATCTAGTATTATCATTCCCATATATGGGTATACTACGCCATATGTTGTATATGTGTTATTCGTACTAGGTGTTCCTTGTCCGTTTTGGAATATGCCAGATGAAAGACTACCACTAACTATATCATATGATTGGTATGGGTCTTGATCACAAAACTGTGTTTCGCTAAAATCATTAGAATTGTCTATAAACGTTAATATTTTATTTGAAGAAGAAACACTCACCTTACTACCAGTATATGTATTATTCGGGTGCAACTGTCCATTCAATTCCGATAAGCTAAATTCAAAATTTCCAGGATCTAATCTATCTTTTAAAAAATCTCTATTAAAATTTATAACATAGATATCATTGGATCCAGTTGGTTTTCCATTAGTATATGTCTTAAATGTTGACATGGGATCATCTAATAGCAACAATGCATGTTGTCTGTATATGCCCTTGGTAACACCAGTCTCAAGTGTATCGGATTCGTATAAAGACCCAGATCCAGAAACATGCCCATATGTTATAGAAAAGTAATAATTATTATTCAACGAAGATCTATCAGTTATATTGTAATAGCTAGATGATTGGCTATTTGATATAAGAGAACTAGTCATTACGGTAGATAGGGATTGTGACTGATTGAACAGTCCATATATTTCCTTACTTTTTATACTTTCCAAAAATTCATTCTTTCCAAATGTATGATATAATATCTCAATAGAATTATCCGTATCACATCTGTCTATGCTAACTACTCGTCTATTTGGTATTATATTATTTGGTGGAGCTATTTTTCTATTGTTAGGATCAACATAATCGTCATATTCTGGATGGTCTGGACATATTCTATAAACAAACTCCTCAGTTACAGCTGTACAATTACATTGTTCTAATGTTGTAAAATTTGTTCTATTCGGGTATACTATCTCTTTTTCACCCATAATTGTTACGTCTAAGCATGAGCAGTTTGGTAGATTTGTATCTAATTGAAACTGTGACCATTCAGTCTGTGTTTTGCATATAGATTCTATACTGGATGAGTAGTATTTTTTTATCGGATCCCCATCTTTTTCAATACATTGTTTTTCGTATTCTACAAAATATTTATCGTAATATTCATAATATGTTGGTATAGCAGTGTAGCATGGTCTGTGTGGGACTGGTTGCCTAGCATAAATTATACTAGTAGAACCCGTTGGTGTATATTCAACGAATGTTCCTAAATCTGTATCTAGTATGCTAGATACGGTGTGTGATACTTCAGCATCATTATATGTATTCCAAACTAATTTTAGATCGTAATATGGTAATGTTCCGTTAAATCTAATAGTCCCATCGGAATATATGTCATAATTAACTTTTTCTTTTAATAGATTTTTTTTATTATCATATATTTTTAAATTCTTTACATTGGTAAATTTACTCCATCTTTGACCAAAAAACAAATGCAAATTATCATATGGCACTTGATTTAAGTTAAAATTCATATCTATTAGAGATTGTTGTTGGCTTATAAAGGAGTTTATCTCATAAAACCTTGGGGCTTGTGTACTAACCCTTAGATTAGTAAATGCGTCTATTCCATCTTTTTCTATAGTAAACCCAAAGTAATCGGATGCTAAAGAAGTTCCATCTGGAAGTGTTCTTGGGTCATTGCTATTTCTAGCGAATGGTAAAAAATAATTTAATATTATTTCTATACCAGCATCTATTAAAGGATCTCTGCCACCATAGAATTTTGAATTCTTTACATCATATTGAAACGGTAGTTTATATTTTTTAGCAATAGCAAACGAAACCGTTCCACCAGAAGAATGACCCATATAATGGCGTTTCGTTTCTGTCCACGGTGTGTTCTCACAAATACTTACTGGTGTGGTGTATATGCTCATTTAAAACCAAGTATAATGGTATAAAAAAAATTAAAAGCAACTTATTATCAACGCACACTCTTTATTATTAAATTTAGTATGAGCCTTTATCATCAAAACCGCTTTTATAGATTCTCTATATTTGTATAAATAATGTGTGTCTACAAAAGCACCATCTTCTTGTAATTTTAGATTTACCTTTTCTATATCCTTTATAGATCCCAAAATGTCTGAATATTGCTTTTCATCTACAAGTTTTGCTAGCTCTATTAATCCGCTAGTTTGATCTTGTTTTTCAGTACAAAATTCTTTCATTTTTTTAACCGATGTTTCCACCTTTTTATCGATTCCTTCTGTTTCTTCCTTGATAACTTTTAATAAGTTTTCTGCTTGATTTATCAATTTTTTTCTTGATGATATATTCATTATACACTCCAGGTACTATTTACTACGAGATAGTAAAAAATAAAATCCAAAAAATAATAGCGCAACACCATAAAATATAATGTCTGTAATTACATAACTTCCTGTCAATTTTGTCACAAAAGCAAAGGCCGCATCGAATCCAAATGGATTGAAAAACGTCCCTAGTATTAGACAAATTTTTGCTACAAAATCTTTTTTTCTTTTTAAGTTTATGGACATAATCAACGGGTCCCATGTAATAGCCTTATAATTAAACAGATTATTGTAAATATAAATATACGATAATTGTAAAAGGTTGTATGGTTTTTACGAATATGTACCTGTCAATTATTAGAATTTCTCATGTTTTTTGCATGTTGTTGATTTTGATCGTTATCAACCCATTCTAGATTTTCAACCCTATTATCATTGGTTATTCCATTTTTATGATTTATTTGGTCTTGGTCTTTTTTGGGTTTTTGCAAAAATTCATTTGCAACTAATCTATGAACATAATATTTTTTTACAGTACGTTCGCTATTTTTATATGAAATTAATTCACATTCTAAATAACCTTTCTTTGTCTTTCTCGGCTTTAATATTATTTCATCATGTGATATGGTTGTATTTTTATAACCATTTCTTTTAAATGGGGATTCACCAGCTAATCTTTTTATACGACCAGTGGATGATACTTCATAAAACCCTTCATATCCAGATATGGGTTTCCATGTTTCTTTTTTATTCTTATCAGATTCAGATAATATAGATTTTAACTTAATCAAAATTTTAATCCAATTTTTAATCAATACCGTTTATAATAAATATTTGTCAATTATAAAGGGATGATATAAATACCATCCCTAAATTAAATATTTTATATTATCTTATGATTTAGCTGCCTTTGCTTCTGTAACCGATGCTTTATTGTATGGTGTAATTAATTTTTTAATTTCACCAGCAGCTTTACGAGCAACAGCTGCATCTTTTTTCTTTGTTGAATTATGAGCAGCTTCGAATTCATTATACAGTTTTGAAATTTGCTCAAAAAGTTCTTGTTTAGTCATAACAAGTCTCCTAAATATAAAAAAATAACTGTTATAGTTCTATTGACTATTTTTAATAAATATCCATTATCTTTATTTTATTTCACAAGCACCACCCGCACAAGCAAGTTCACCCGTCAAATCTGTATTGTCTTCCATTTCAATAACACCACTTAAATCTACATCATGTAATGTTTCAACCAATTTGTTAAACTTTTCCTCATCAATATCTTCAAATGGTGCTTGAATATAGGTTCCGCCATCATAGGGTAAAACAGAAAGACCATTGAAGTGTTCTTTGTTTTCCCACATCCAATTCCCAACAGCATCCCATTCATGTTCGCGTATAGAAACTGTTGCTGAAATGTTGTGTGTATTCATACCAGTTCTATGTCCTGGTTTAATCCAATTTTGATTGAACCACTTTACTCTTTCTAATAATTGTATAGGACTTTCACTTCTAAGGATTGATCCTTCTGGGGCCTTTTGTGGAACACCGATAACGGCTGTATCATGTGGACGAAAATATTCATCCTCAACTAATTCTGGATGATTTATTTTTAGATATGTATAAATTGCTTCGTTTTTACCAACTCGTATTCTTCTTAGATAATAATCATTGTGCCATGCATGAATACCAGACGAGCACCCTAATGTTAAGGATGAAGTTCCTGCTGGTTTTATTGTTGTTGTTCTTGCTGATTTGTTTATACCTATTAAATTAGAAACTCTTTCATTTTCTTCACGCGCAACTTTAGCTGCAATCTTGACATCGAGTTTACTAGCTTTACCAGAACCAATACCAGTCATACCAACGCCTAACAATGCATCCTTTTCAGTAGTTCTTTGCCAGATTGGTCTTAGATAATGAAAATCGGTATAGCCAGCCTGAAGAGTTCCTATAAATGATGCAGCACGAACTCTGGCTTCAAGGTCTTCCTGATCCTCAACATCTGATACATTTACCTCACATAAATTGCAAAATTGAAAAGGTCTGAGTGCTATTTCACAGCAAGGGTTAGTACCCCAATCCTTATCATTTGATAGATATATTCCAGGCTCACCTGCATTTGATAATTCTATCTTTTTCCACAAAGATTTAAAAAAATCTTCAGTAACTTTGCTTCTCAAAAGAACTGCAGAATTATTTGCTCTACCACGCTGTGGATTTAGCTCCCACCAGTTACCAAACTTACAAGAAATCATATCATCATCATCTGCAGAAAATAACGATATCAATGCAGCTCTACGAATCCCCCCAGCAAGAACTGCATCCGCAATATGGCATATGATATCATGAACTTCCAATGATGATAATTGTTCACCATCGCTTTTTAAATCCAATATTGCTCTAATTTTTTCTAAACATATCTTGAGTGGTTCTGGCCCTGGTGCCTTTCCACCACTTGTTATCAACCTAGCACCTTTATGTCTGATATCTGAATAATCAAATCGTATTGAAGACCCACCAGTAAAATAAGATTTCATCAACGCTTTGACAGAATCTGCCCAACCTTCGATAGAATCACTAATAAGAAAACGTCTTTCTTTTGCTTTTGGTCTATGTATTTGTGGTAAAGATTCTACATGGTGTTTTTGAACAGAATATCCTACACCAGTTCCACCCAAAAGAAGGAACATAACTTCACCAAATGCACGCCAGTCGTCTATTGGGAGATACGCACAGTTGTAGATTCTGTTTGGTGATATTTCTATTGGCTTTCCACCAAATTGCAATGATCGCATAGATGGTAAAACCTTTTTATCATATACAAATTTATAGACATTTTTGATCTCATCTTTTAGTTGAGGATATTTTCTTTGGTGCATTTCTTTATTTCTAGTCACCAATTCTTCCCAAGTTTCTCTACGATTTTTTTCAGGAATATATCTAGCATATTTCATGTGTACAGTAATTTCAGACAAGATTCTATTACTAATGTCCATTTAAATCTCCAATATTTTTTTTGTATAAAAACTCATTTTTTTTAATAAAAAACAGAATGGTATAGTAATAACTATACCATTTAAACTAAAAAAACACTATTTTTTTTAATTTTTTTTATGAAATATAATTACTCCATTTATCCCCATCCCACCATTCAAATCCAGGATAGTGTGCTTTATAAAAAAATTCTTCATACCATGGCCCGATATACAAATATGGATAGGTGTTATTTAACAGTTTATCTAAAAAATAATAACAGGTCAATGGTGTTATCCCTTCGCGTTTTTCTCTACCACCGATAACTACAGAAAAATATGGTATATCATCAAACCAATTCAATACTGCAAATACCGTATTGTTAAAATAATATATTTCATGATTATATGAAAGCATAGTATCTAAAAATAATTCACAATTCGCATCATACCAGCACTTTGATTTTTTCAAAATATCTGAATAGTTTCCAATATTTGTTATTGATATTTTGTTTAACTGATATTTTCTTCTAGACGATATCGGTGCTATTTTCACTCTAGAAGATCTTGATTGAAACCACTCATTATTCATGGTTGGTAGCCAACCATTTTCAAACAAAAACAGATTTGTTTCTTCTTCTGGGGTTCCGAAAACTTCACATAAATCTACTATGTTATTTTTTCCGTACTGACCGTTCAGGTGGTTGAATCGTATTTTCATTTAATCTCTCGTTATAGTATTTAGATCGTTCTTCATTAGATTCACCCATATCTAAATCCGTGTGATCGTAATTCATGTTATCTGTATCTGGCGTAACCCATCTATGATTTCGTTCAGCCGTCCACAGGGTGTTGTTATACATTCTATCAATAATGCTTTCCGACTTTATTGAGAATGCTGGATCATGAACCCTAAAACGATTGTTTGGTTGAATTGCAAAATTGCCATTATCTAATTTTATAACATGGCCACATTTGTGCTGCGAAGGATATTCTGAAAATAAATAATCCGTGTCTCCAGAATCTGTACTAGCTGCCCAATCTATCGTAAATAAATATCTTCCTTTATAATTTATTCTTCTCCTAGATATAAAATTTACTACCTTATTTTTTAAATATGGGTATTGGGTTATGGATATGTGGTATGAGAACGAATCCCATAGGACAAGTTCGTCTAACTCTTGTTCTTCAGATTCCACCTTCCAACAAAAAGCATGTAATGGCATTCTCCACCACAAACCACCATCTTCCATCATAAAATGAAACAGCGGAGCTTGTCCTGGTATTGATGTCATTCCAAATATTAAACATGGAAATTTTTTATCAAAAGAGTCTTTTTGATCTCTCAGAAAATTACCACGAACGTATGCGTCCATTATTGGTATTGGTGTATTAAGGTATGCCATATTTATTCACCATTTATTTCTTTAAATCTTTGAGACAGTGTTTTTTTAATCATTTCTTCACGACCCATGCTACTTGTAACAACTTTACCTATATCTGAGTTTGGTTCATAAATTTCTATATTACCATTCATAGTATTTATCTTACTAGGAAATGTTATCCCGTCTGGACCAAATCTGTTTTTTATAATATGCCATCTTCCAGTACCACCTATCTTATCGTTTAGTTTTCTAGATAATGACATAACGAAATCTGCTATCATTATTTTGTTATACGATTCGGATATCTTTCCACTTTCTATAACATCATCTTCTAGTGCTGATCTATTTGCTTGAGATGCCGTCCATATCGGTGTGTTGTATGTGCCAGCTATACCACGCAAATCCTCATATATGTCATTTAGTTCTAATCTTTTATCAGTAGATTTTGCTGGTTTTATGAGATCGGCATAATCTACTATTATAAGATCTGGTTTTTTATCCTGACTGATGCATTTTTCAATATGAGACGTTAGTGTTGATATGCTAGCAGTTCTAGATGGATAATGTTTTATTATTAATTCACCAGGTAGATTATCTACTACATATTTTATTTTTTCTTGAGACGCTTCTTCATTTAAATTCTGAAATGCAATTTTTGTAAAATATGCATCAAATCTCCTAGCAACATAAAATTGATTTAATTCTAATGTATAGTATATTACACGCATTCCTTTCTTTAAAGCATTTGCTGCTAAGCTGACAAGACCCCATGATTTTCCACCCCCAGCAGGAGCAACTACTACGCCCAATTCTCCATTTCCAAGTCCTCCATCCATTATATCATCAATCACAAACCACCCAGTTGATGCACAGCTTCGAGCACCATCCTCATATCTAGATGTGATATCTAGATTATATTCATGTCCAATATCTTTATCGGCACCCGCTTTTAATGCATTGTCTACAGTTTTTTTTATCAAATCGTACTTTCCACTTTTCAACAAATCTACAGATTCAATAATTGCGGCTTTCATTTTTTGATTTTTACAAAATTCTAAAACTATAGATTTAACATAATCTAGATCCGAACTATTTTTAAATTTTTCAGTCTCTTTTAATGCATCTATAACAGTACTACGTAAAACGTTATCATCTATGTTTATTATTTCAGATTTAAAAACTTCCGCAGTTGGAGTATTCCTATACGTATTATGGTACGAAATAATCTTTTCAACTATCCAATTATTTGCTTGAGACTCAAAGTAATTAGGGTCTATTATATCAGATACCTGTTGTAGAAATGGCTTATCGGTCAATAATGCAGATATTACTTTTATTTGAAAAGTAAATCCATATTCTGATAAATTATCGTGCATTTGTATTTCTTATAGTATTTAAAAAGGTAAAGTTTTTTTGTATCCAATATTCCCAATTATTTATTGACGCATATAATTTATCATAAATAAAAAGTTTGTTTAGTTCCACTTTGTTTATAGGGTCTATATCAGAATCTAATATATTTCGTATTATAGATTTGTAACTTTCAGATATATCAACATCACTTAACTGTATTAAGCTATAATTTCTATAAATTTTTTCCACATTATTTTTCAATATTTGCATTGATTTTAATGAACCATCATATAATTTACAAAATTCTATGATATTTTCCAAATCTATTTTTGTTCTATTAGCTAATTGCGGAAAATGTTTTTTAATCTTTTTTTCGCCAAGACCCTTTATAGCCGAAATATTATCACTTTTATCACCAACTAGTGATTTGTATATGGCGTAGTTTTCACACCATATACCAGTCTCTTCTAGAAGATTTTCTGGATTGTATGTTTTTTTCTTAGATGGCGAATATACGGATACTTTGTCAGACACTAGTTGTAAAAAATCAGTATCATTTGATACTATAGTGTTGTATTCTTTTAGATATTGTGACGCATATGCGATAACATCATCCGCTTCTACATTATCTATGGATATAATTGTAATAGGTAAATTTTGTAAATATAAAGAAAGTCTGAACAGCTGATATTTTAATGAACTCTGTTCATCTGTAATATTATCAAATCCCACAACTCTGTTTAATCTTGAGTTTATTGCACGCTTATGTTTGTATTCGGAATAGATTTTTCTCCGTCTTTGAGAGCCACCTTTACCGTCAAAAACAACAACAATTCTTGTGGGATTTAATAATTTTATAGTAGATACTAATGATTGTAAGAAGCCAGATATTCCACCAATATGTGTACCATCTTCATTTAATGTTGGTATTGCTGAAAAACATCTTATAAATAAATTCATACCATCTATTAATACTACCCTGCTATCTCTATGTAAATTTTCTTTATTTTTATTATCTTCTATTACCGTATTCAGCAATTCTTGATAACGAGAATTTATCATAAATCATCCAATATTTCATCAGAAATAATAACCTCATCTATGCGAGCTGCATCTAATTCTTGATATTTCATTATAACTTTTTCAGCTATTTCATCATAGACTATATCGTATAATTTTTCATTCTTTATAATTTTTTCAACAAATTCTTTAGATTGAAATTTAATAATTTCTCCAGTATTCTTATTAGTCCAAGAATACCATGCGCCTGATTGAGCAACTAATCCATAATCTTTCATTGTAGAAAGCCAACTACTAAAATCATCAATACCAGAGTCAAAATATATTTCATATTCACATTCTCTTAATGGTGGACCAACTCTGTTCTTTACGAGTTTTGCTTTTACTCTAGTTCCAACCACTTCATCAACAGAATTTCTTTTCTGTTTTATAGCACCTATTGATGATAATCTAATTCTAACGGATGCATGAAATGGTATTCCTTTTCCACCAGGAGTTATCCATGGATCCGAAAATGCTGGTGCATTTAGTTTTTGTCTCAATTGATTTGTAAAAATCAGGCATATTCGTTCTCGCCCTATTAGGTTTGTTATCTTACGCATCGCTTTTGATATTATCAATGCTTTTGCTGTTGCATATCCATCTTTATCAAAATCGGCAGCCATTTCTGTTTTTGTAGATGCTCCAGCGATTGAATCAACTACTATTGTTACTAATTTGTTTCTATCGGACAGTCTGACATCTGCTATCATTTTTTCTATAGCTTCAAAAATGTCTTCCACCGTTTCCAAACAAATATACAACATCTTCTTCAAATCCAAACCAATAGCTGATAAATATTCCTTAGAAATAGCATTTTCAGTATCTATGTACACCGCCAATCCACCGCGCTTTTGGGTATTTAACAGAGTATGTGCTGCCAATAAAGATTTTCCAGATTGTTCTAAACCAGTTATTTCTGAAACTCTCCCTACTGGGAATCCTCCATTTTTTCTATTTGAAATCGCAAAATCTAGTATCGTTGATCCAGAACTCACCCACTCCTTAACCAGAGTGGGTGCTTCTTCGTCTCCCTCTAAAAAATATGCGGTTTTTATATTCTGTGCTTTAAATTTTTTATTTAAATTTTCAGCAATAAGGCTACCTAACTCATCGGTTAGTTCCGTTTTTGTCTTTGCCATTATAAAACCTTTATATTAGTCTTCGAATAAATCTTTAAAAGCATTATCTATTTCTGATATAGAAAGAGACTCATTTGTCTTTTTATTATATTGAATTTCTGCAGAATCTGAATTTGTAGAGCTAGATCCATCAGATCTTCCTAAATAAGTGTTTAGGTGTGTCATGAGTTCATCATATGATGGTTCTGGATACAGTTCTGTTATTTTAGGCTGGTCTTTTAGTTTTTCTAAAACGTCTTGACTATCCGTAACTGAAGTTGCGTTTGGTTTGATTCGTATTGTTGTTTCGGCATATTCTCTGCCAGTTTCTTCTGGAGATTTCACAGTTACTACAATATCTCTACCCGATTTTGGATCGGAAATATCTCCATAATCTGGATCTGCCACTAGGCCCAACAATTCTTCATAAATTTGTTTACCGAATCCCCAGAATTTAACACCTTCGTTTTCACTACCGCGAACTATTACGGGTACGTATGTTCTCATTTTTGGGTCTAATTTTCTTCCCATTATCCAATCATTTTTATCACCAGTTTGTTTCAATTTTTCAGAAAATTCTACAATAGGATCTGGTCTACCAAATGATACAGGTGATAGTACTGAACGTTTTCCTAAATTATAATGGAAATATAGTTCAATAAATGGATTTTCTCGATTGTGTGCGTATGGGACTATTCTAATTTGATGTTGTCCTGGATCTGGTTTCCAGATGTGTGAGGTGCGATTATTCGCATTTTTGAGAGAATTTAAACGATTTTTAATTACATCAAGATTGATACTCATGATGATCTCCAAATTAATTGTTAAATATGAACTAGTAGTAGTCAACTGAGATTATTAACTTTTAATCACTTTACGCGTCTAAATGATAAGATAACATTCAATTGATATTTATTGTATTATTAATATAGTAAATTAATACTTAACTTGCAAATTTTATTTTATTTTTTTGTAAAAGAGTTGGTAATAATTACCGTTCTTGCCAATTCTTTTAATTTTTTCTTAAATTTATTTTTTAATCTTTCGTTTTTTTGAACCTTTTTATTTCCAGGTGGTTCTGGATTTATATGCGTTGCGTCTAATTGACGCACTAGTTCTTGATTTATTGTATTGTATATTTGTTTTGATACAGAACTTATTTCTGAACTTATATCTTGAAATACAAGTTTATCTGAAGATGTTAATTTTCCAGATATGTATGTTCCTAACTTTTTTATAACTAAACTTATATCCTTTTCTTTTTTAGCTGGATCTATTTCCGATACATCTTCTGATGGGTTATCATTCATTAATTTGTATAAAGTTTTTAATAGTGCCTTTATTACAGAATCTCCGCTAAATCTAGAATTTATACCTTTCATTTTTTCATAATTTGATTTAAATTTTTCAGATTCAAATATATCTTCAAATATATTCTTCATTCTAGTTGGTTCGACATCTGGTAATAAATATGATAAAGATCCTTTGCCTGAATCATAAATAGACGTTGCATCTATAAAAATCACGTATGCCAAGTAGTTTATAGAATATAATTCTATCGCTTCATTAGTGTTTATTCTCATTTTAGAACTCATGGTATCAATGTTATTTTGTGATCAGATTGGTTTAAATACAGACTTATACTAGTTTTTTTATTAAAAAAATGTAATTTGTTTGCAACTGGTTTTTTATATTCGTAACCTATTGATTTTAAAGCTGTTGTTATTTCGTGCTCTTTATATTTTTTAGCATCTATAACATTATCTGGTAACATGGATATGTCTGTTAGTTTGGTTTTTAACTCATTGAATATTCCATCAAACCCACTAGCTTCATTTACACTTAATATGTGTTCTATTAACTTCTGGATTACCTTATTCTTAACCTCAGTTACAAATTTATTTTCATTCTGTTTTTTCATAGTATTTTTCACAAAATTAATGTAATATTATTTACTATAAATATGCATTATCAACAAATAGTTAAATATTATAAACCTTTACTAACATTATTTTTACAACTTTAAATCCTTGTTTATTTTTTAATAATGCGCAATTTCTATATCTTTCCCATTCTATTGGATAATTTTTGTCTAAAACGCCATTATTTATATTCATTATCAGTTCATTTAAAGCATTTATAGTGTATATCGTATTGGTTTCTCTTTTCTGATGAACCATTATTGAATTTGGTAAAAACTTCTTATATGAATCCATTATAACATTATATGATAATATGGAATCTTCTTTTATATCAAACGATTTAAACAAAAATACTTTGTTGTTAACTATTGAAAACTGGTTCTTTATGTTGACCAGTACTTCAGCAATATTATTTTTCTTTGAAAAGGTGCATACAAGCTGTGTTTTCAATACCTCTCTCGCATTTATAATTAGCCTAATATTTACTAATATAAATATATTTCTAAATACGATTAATAGTACCGAAAGAGTCCCCAGCATAAACTTTTATGGTCATATTATCTGTTTCAAAGCATTTTTTTAATAATTCTATTAATTCTGTTTCATCGGGGTGTATATCGAATACGAACGCATCATATAGATACAGAATCAATTTTGATTGCTTATTTTGCAATATAGGCATTAATACTTTTAGTTTTTTTACATTATATTCAGTTTCTAACGATTGAAGAACATAATTAAATACTTTAGTTGGTGTTGGTTCTTCTATAGATCTGAATTTTTTTCTATAAAAAATAGATTCAACTGTTTGATTTTTGATATATTCGGTGTAAAGATTATCACTAAAATTTTTTATTTTTTTGAAAAACGGGTGTTTTAAAAATT
>SXGQ01200275.1_pt1 | contig 49685 bp, 49 predicted proteins | sample 3178371 | NCBI WGS metagenome assembly SXGQ01 (sample SAMN11356859, study PRJNA531348) | freshwater metagenome | isolation source: freshwater sample F1-20 | place: China: Fuxian Lake, Yuxi | collected 2017-12-25 | reverse complement strand
TTTGATAAAGTCAGCATTGATCGAAGAAGCATCAACCTTTTCGACACGTTCAAATTGAGTTGCATTGCCTACTTGACGGTCGATTCGACTTTCTTCAAAAAATTGAAAAGCTGCTGTAATTTTTGCTTGGTCATAAAGCTTAGAAGGGTTTGTGGTCTTCCAGTTGAGCTGCTGCATCATCCAGCGTTGAGGGCCATAATCCCACCTTGCAAATCTTAATTTTCCGTTATTCCTTTCAATTAAGCGGTCGTAACGAGGAATATTACTGGTAGATGAATAATGAAATCCATAGTCGATGGTCGAATTTTCGGAACCTTTGAAACTGATTTTCTGCATCAGATTCACCTGCTTGTAGCCAGAGCCTATCTGTTTTCTTGGATTGGAGTTGGTGATTTCTTGGTCTATCCCATTGATTCTTTCCACAAAGGAGTACCGAAGGTAAGAGCCTTGACCTTTATTTTTCCCCATGATCAAATCTCCAAAGGAAAAGTGGGAGGCACTTGTAACGAATGCCCATTTCCCTTTGCCATAAGTAAAATCTGCATGAAACGTTTCTTCCGAGTAGGCGGAGGAAAACCGACTTACCACATTTCCTTTGAGTTGCTGATTTTCATGATCTGCACGTAGCGTTTCAAAGACCATCACCCCACCAATGGCATCTGATCCGTACATTACTGCTCCTGGTCCAAAAAGAACCTCTGTATTTTGAAGTGAAAATGGGTCGATTGAAATCACCTGTTGGAGGTTGCCACTTCTAAAAATTGCTGTATTCATCCTCACCCCATCGATGGAGTAGAGGAGTCGATTGGCTGAAAATCCCCGAATCATGGGGCTTCCACCTCCCAATTGACTTTTTTGAACAAATACTTCTCCTGAGGATCCTAACCAGTCTGCAGTAGTGGCGGGATTGCGCAAGTCAAGCCATTCTGATTTTAGCTGTCGCAATTTCCCGGGCACATCGGCTTCGTTTTGGTTCCACCGTGATGCAGAAATAACCGTAGTGGCAAGGGTAAGGGAACTGAATTCTAGGTAAATCAAGTAATTCAATGCCTCGAGTTCTTCCCAAGAAAATGTTTTGTTTTTGTATCCTAGCAGAGAAAAAGTAAGTGGATTTCTACCTTGAAACTCGGAAAGGCTGGCAATTCCTTCTTCTGTAGTGAAGTTGCTTGCTTTTGATTTTCTATCAAAAATCTGGACTCCTGTAAGTGGTTTTTGGCTTTCGGAATCGAGGACAAGGAGTTGCTGAGCTAGTGCAATAGGACTAGTTCCAATTAGAAGTAAAAGAAAGTAACTTAAGAATTTCATTTCGAATTGCGGAATCAAAATTAAGAATTGAATTCACAGGAACGTAGGAAGATTTAGATGAATGGTATTTTTTTAACTCTGTGTGATTTAGTTCACTAAATTCAAACCCTGTGCTGATTCATTTTTGCTGCCTACTTTTAATTTATGATACGAGATTTGCTGAGGCAAATACTTCCTAGTCTATCTAACCCTAAATTATTCGATCATTTGTTGGAAAGGGTTTAGTTTACGACTTCTGAATTAGGAAAAACGCTGATGGAACCTAGCCAATTTATGTAGTCTGTTCCATTGTTTTTGAAGGGATCCATCATGATCATGCGGGTGGATGAAGATGGAAAAGAGCTTTTTTTATATTACCTAGAACTTGGGGAAACCTGTGCTTTGTCCTTGACCTGCTGCGCTACAGCAAAACCTAGTGAAATCAAAGCTGTTATAGAGGAGTAAGCCACTTTACTTTTTATCCCAATTCAAGTTCACGAGGAATTGGTGGATGATTTCAAGAAAGGAAAGGATTTTGTTTCAAGCACCTACCTACACCGTTTTCAAGAGTTGCAGGCCGTATTGGATGCCATAGTTTTCAAGCGAATGGATGAGTGATTGATGAATTACATTGTCACAAAGATGATGCAATTGGAAAAGAAAAAATGGATTGAATTGGGAAGAAATGTTATTTACATTCGAGACGACTTCGAAGAATTGATTGCCAAATAGTTAACGTAAAAGAGCAGAGGTAGTATTAGTCTGAAAAGCCATTTGAATGGAATCACCCTTGGTGAATCGCTCTTCCAAAAAGCTCTGATGGAAATTACCCATCACCATTATTCCTGTATTTGAAGGTGTATTTAACTAGCCTTGTATCATTTGTCACCGCTTTTTAGGAGCTGGGTATGCTATTTTTGGGAAGTTAATTCTAACTTGTCATCCTGATGGACGTTATCGTAATTATTGGTTTTGCTGCTGCTATTTTGATTGGAGTAAGTTTGGGTTTGATAGGTGGAGGAGGTTCTATTTTAACCGTTCCTGTTCTAGTTTATATTTTGGGGATAAATCCTGTTTTGGCCACTGCCTATTCCTTGTTTGTGGTTGGGAGCACTTCTCTGATAGGTACGGCCACTTACATGAAAAAAGGATTGGTGAATTACAAAACCGCCTTAGTATTTGCCATCCCCTCTTTTATTGCCGTTTTTTTGACACGAAAATTTCTTGTCCCAGCACTTCCTGACCATTTGTTTTCCATAGGCGAAGCAATAATTACCAAAAATATCGGGATCATGGTGTTTTTTGCGCTGATTATGCTTGCCGCTTCTTACTCCATGATTACCACCAAAAAATATGTGGATTCTGACGAAGACGCACCGGTTTCATTCAACTTTCCTATGATAGCGCTGGAAGGATCAGTGGTAGGAGTCATTACTGGTATTGTTGGGGCAGGTGGTGGCTTCTTGATTATTCCAGCCTTAGTTTTGCTAGCCAAGCTGCCCATGAAAATGGCGGTTGGGACTTCTTTACTGATTATTGCTGCCAAATCACTCCTAGGGTTTTTGGGGGATCTTTCAACCCAGACGATTGATTGGCAGATGTTACTGATCTTCACATCACTATCTATTGTCGGAATTTTTATCGGAAGTGCCCTATCCAAAAAAATAAATGAAGAGATTCTGAAAACAGGTTTTGGATGGTTTGTGTTACTTATGGGAATCTATATTATTACAACAGAATTAATGGCTATCTAGACTGTTATGCAAGCATACTTTCAAGTCTTCTTAGATGGATATTACGGGTATTGGAACTACCTCAGCGTGGAAATTTTGTACCCCTCTTGGCATAACTATTTTTGGTGGCTATTGGGTATTTCCTTAGTGGTTTGGAGTCTTGAATTGGTTTTCCCTTGGCGCAAAAATCAGGCAGCTCTACGGGAAGATTTTTGGTTGGATGGCTTTTACATGTTTTTCAACTTCTTTATCTTCTCCCTGATTGGTTACAATGCGGTATCCAATGTAGCCGTTGAAGTATTCAATGATTTCCTAGCGCTTTTTGGAATCAACAATTTAGTAGCATTCCAGATTGCTTCATGGCCAATTTGGTCTCAATTCCTGCTTTTATTTTTGGTAGCAGACTTTATTCAGTGGAACGTACACCGTTGGTTGCATTACAGTCCTTGGCTTTGGGAATTTCATAAGGTCCATCATTCTGTGGAGCAGATGGGATTTGCGGCACACTTGCGCTACCATTGGATGGAGACGATTGTCTACAAAACAGTCCAATACATTCCACTTTCCATGATTGGCTTTGGGTTAGATGATTTCTTTATCCTGCACATGGTTACTATATTAATTGGTCATTTGAACCATGCGAATGTGAAAATCACCTATGGACCTCTGAAGTATGTCTTAAATAATCCAGTCATGCACTTGTGGCACCATGCCAAGGAAGTTCCAGCGAATCGTAATGCCGTGAACTATGGAATTTCGCTCAGCCTCTGGGACTACCTTTTTGGTACTGCCTACATTCCCAATCAAAACGCAAATCAGCAATTGGGTTTTGAGGATCAAGAAACTTTTCCGAAGACATTTTTTCAGCAACTTACCCATCCATGGAACGGTAAGAAATAAGGCTACTTGAGTTCCAGAACAACTAGATGCTGTCCCGTTTTAAAATTATCCCCGCTTTGGCATTTTATTGAGAGTAATTCCTTTTTGCATCCTGGATTTGAAAGTAAGTAAGTCTTCAGGCGCTTTTTTGCTGTGTTTAGTGCTGCGGCCTTGCACTCGTGCACGCCACATTTTGAATGAACTTTTTTTCATTTGAAGACGCATCAGTTGAATGGTCTCTCCCTCAGTAATTCCAAATTGACTCAAAATAGCATCAAAAGGAGTGCGGTCCTCCCAGGCCATTTCGATAATGCGATCAATATCCGAGAGCGGAAGCTCTTTTAATTTTTTCATATTCTTAAAACCTTGAGCTGCTCCCAAGGTTTTAAGAATATGAAAATTTCTGTGGTCTGGTTGAAGCGCGATTTGAGGTTGAGTGATCACCAACCCTTAGCTGAAGCCATTGCCGCAGGATTTCCAATACTTCTTTTGTTCTGCTTTGAACCTTCCCTGCTGGCTGCTTCGCAAAGCAGCGATCGGCATTGGCGCTTTGTCTGCGAAAGCCTCAAAGACATGGAGCAGCGATTACTTCCACTGCAGGCCAATCTATTGATCGTTAGAGCCGAAGTAAAAACGGTTTTTACACAAATCCAGCAAGATTATTCCATAAGGTCCGTCTATTCGCATCAGGAAACAGGTATTGCGGTCACATACGCCCGTGACCGGGAGATGGCAGCTTATTTCAGCGCCCAGGGCATCCCTTGGAAAGAATACCAGCAGCAGGGTGTGCAGCGTAAACGCAAAAATAGAAGGGGATGGGAGTCTTTTTGGCATGCGTTCATGACTGCACCACTCGCTCATCCAGAATTCGATCGTGCTGCCTTCGTTCCGATTCCTGAAGCGCGACAACTCCAGCAGGTCTTTACCACTTTGCCTGAAATTTGGACTACTTCTCAAGATATTATGCAGCCTGGAGGAGAAAGAAATGGACGTAAGTACTTGAAAAGTTTTCTTGAGGATCGTGTCAAAAACTACAGCAAACAGATTAGTAAGCCCGAAGGAAGTCGAACAGGCTGTAGCCGCCTATCGCCTTATTTGGCTTGGGGATGTCTTTCTCATCGAGAGGTGTTTCAAGCTTCTATGGAAAAGTCAGCTATTGGTTTTCAGACGCGTAACCTAGCTAATTTCCAGTCCCGCTTGAAGTGGCATTGCCACTTTATCCAAAAATTTGAGATGGAGTCCCGTATGGAAAAAGAGCCTATCAACCGTGGATTTTTATCCTTTCCCTACACCCCACAACCTGTCTGGATTAAAGCTTGGGAACAGGGTAAGACAGGCTTTCCCCTCGTGGATGCCTGTATGCGTTGCTTGCGTGCGACAGGCTACCTTAATTTTCGCATGCGGGCCATGGTGGTCTCTTTTCTTACGCATCATTTGGGCCAGGCTTGGAACTCGGGTGCTGACCACCTAGCTCAGCAATTTTTAGATTTTGAGCCAGGTATCCACTATCCTCAACTTCAAATGCAAGCTGGTGTCACGGGCATCAATACCGTGCGTATCTACAATCCCATCAAACAATCTCAAGAGCAGGATCCAGAGGGAGTCTTTATTCGTAAATGGGTGCCAGAGCTGGCGGCAGTACCTCTTGCATTTTTGCATACACCTTGGGAACTAACTCCTATAGAATTGCAAGAGCTGGGATTTGCCTATGGTGAAACCTACCCTTATCCTATAGTCGAAGTGGAAAAAGCAGCTTCTGAGGCTAGAGATCGCATCTGGGCGGCTCAAAAGGCTCCTGAAGTGGTAGCAGATGCGTTACGCGTATTGGCCAAACATACCCTTTCTAAACGTTGGTCCTAACATGAAAAAGCAACACTTACCCACGAAAACCTGTGTGGTTTGCAACCGTCCCTATACGTGGCGAAAAAAATGGGAAAAAAACTGGGAAGAAGTAAAATATTGCTCAGACCGCTGTAGGGGAGATGCTAAAAAATTAAAATCGTCTTAGCGGAACGAGGCAGCATAAAATGCCAACCAAAGCAATAAGGGTAGGAAATAGGACAGCAGTACCACAGGAATGCTTTCTTGGATGCTTCTACGGCTAAGCGTATGAAATCCAACCACCCATACTACTCCATAGCCAATTTCGAATAGATTTAGTAAGGATAGGGGGTATTGAAATCGTTCTTGCACATTTTCTGGTCCCAGGAGCCAGAGAGCAGATAGTGGCTCAAAATTTTGAATTTCCAGGTAACTCACCGTTCTCGTAGGATTTAGGTACCAGAGTAAGCGGAGTAGTTCGGGGAAAATAAAGATGAGTTCGGCTACTAAGGCGAATTGCCATAGCACTTTAAATTTGACTTTGTATCCGATAGTCAAGCCAATGGACCAGAAAAGAAAGGCGATTACAGTAAACTTCCAGAGTAGTGCAAAGGGTGTCCAAAGGTAGTTTAGCGTGTTAAAAATATGAAAAAATAGCAAGTCACCCTGAGCCTCCAATCGTTCCGAATCAGGAATGGATTCTAATACGAGCGTATTCGTCAAGTATCTGATTACAAGAAAGGTAAGTACAAGTACAACAAAGAAAAGTCGCTTATCAAAGTCTAGGGCCTCTGAAACTTTTTGAGTCAAGGGGGATGGTGCTGTTGCCATTTTCTCGTCTTATCCCTGTAAATCTAAACGTTTGTATTGAATTCACCGTAGATTTGCAGCGTAAACCAACTAAGAGCTATGCGTCAGGTCTTTCATCTGCTTGCTTTTCTTCTTTTTTTTATGTGCCTCCCTGTAGAAAAGGTACAGGCACAAGCACCAGGAACAGCAAATGGTCCTTATTTGCTTTTGGATAGGGGATTGCAATACCGAATTACAAAGTCGATTAATAGCATGTATAATTTTGATTTCGCCACTGCGGAACGGGATTTTGCTGTGATCATGTACCAATATCCCGAGCATCCTTTACCAGATTTTTTGATGGCTATTAGCTACTGGTGGCGGATTGAAATTAATGTCGATAACAAGCGATACGACAATATTTTCATCCAATACCTAGACCGCGCCAATGCCAAAGCTGAAAAAATGTTGAATCAGAATCCTAAAAATAAGGAGGCGGCATTTTTTTTGGCGGCAGGGCATGGGTTTCAAGGCCGCTTGTATAGCGAACGTAAAAGTTGGACTAAGGCCACATTTGCTGGGAAAAATGCGTTGAAATACATGGAAATGAGTAGGGGAGAACAGGAGTTTAACCCTGAACTCCTGTTAGGTGATGCCTTATTCAACTATTTCTCAGTGTGGATTCCTGAGAATTATCCCTTGTTGAAGCCCGTGCTGGCACTATTCCCAAAAGGAAACAAAAAACTGGGTCTATCACAACTTGAAAAGGTAGCGTCAAACGCTTTCTATACACGAGTAGAAGCGCAATACTTTCTTTTTAGGTTGTACGGTTCAGAGGAGAAAAGGCCAGAAGATGCCTTAAGAATAGTGGAATACCTTCACGAAAAATTTCCTAACAATCCCTATTTCCACCGGTCCTATGCGCGCTACCTCTATACGACTGGAAAGTGGACGCAGGCCATGCAGCAATCCTTGGAAATCATAGACCGGATGGAGAAGAAGCAATTTGGATACGAAGCCACCAGTGGTCGTTATGCTTCATTTTATTTGGGGGAATACTATTACCGTGTAGGAAATATCCTAGAGGCAAAGCGCTATTATTCCAAGACTGCAACTCTTGGGGAAGAATCTGAATCGCAGGAGAGTGGCTATTATTTGTACTCCTTGATTTCTTTAGGAAAGATTGCTACTGCCGAAAAAAATAAAGCTTTGGCAAGAACCTATTTCAACCAAGTGAAGAGGTATGCAAAACGTAAGCATCCGGCGCATCAGGAAGCAAGAGATTTTATCAAAAAAAATAGACTGTAAGGAAGGTTAACCCTAATTTTTTTCGTTTGCCATAGATAATTTGAATTCGTGGAACAATGAGATCTAAATAAGTCGATTATTCGTTTTATTGTACGGAATCTTTAACAAAATTCGGATTTTATCTTAAAAAACATTCGCTTACTTGTAGAACTTTCATCATTTATTGTAAATTTGTACCACATAATATTTTGTAAAGCGCAAAAAAATGGATAGCAGCATTCGAATTAAGTTTGATAAAATTGACCGGAGTATTTTGGAAATACTTCAGAGCAATGCCAAAATCACCAATGCTCAACTTTCAAAGGATATAGGACTATCTCCTGCTCCTACTTTGGAGCGTGTGAAAAAACTAGAGCAATCAGGGATAATTAAAAGTTACCACGCAAAGTTGGATCCAGAGAAAATCGGATTGGGCGTAAGCACCTTCGTTTTGGTAAGCTTGATTGGCCACAATAAGGGGAATATCGATGCATTCATGAAAGAAATTAACCTGATTCAGGAGGTGATTGAATGTCACCATATCACTGGAACAGGCGATTTTATCTTAAAGATTATTGCCAAGGACATCATGGCTTATCAAAAATTGATGTTGGAAAAGGTTTCTGAAATCAAAGAAGTAGACTCCATGCAATCCATGGTGATTCTTTCTACTTTTAAGGATTCGAAAGTGCTTCCAATTCCAGCTTAATTAGCCAAAAAGAATATTAGGGTGGCTTGCCACCCTTTTTTTTGAATACCATGACAGAAAACCCCTGGAAAACTAAATCCAAATCAACGGTATACGAGAATCCATGGATTCGTGTGGAGCACCACGAAGTAATCACCCCTGCAGGAAAGGATGGGATTTATGGCAAGACCCATTTCAAAAACAAAGCCATTGCCATCCTTCCGATTGATCAAGAAGGGAATACTTGGTTGGTAGGTCAATACCGCTATGCGCTTGATGCCTACTCTTGGGAAGTTCCGATGGGTGGAGGCCCTCTGGAACTGGATACGCTGGCTTCTGCAAAGCGAGAATTGAAAGAAGAAACAGGGCTGACAGCTAGCCAATGGACTGAGCTGCAGTTAATCCATACCTCCAACTCAGTGACCGATGAGGTGGGGTATATTTATCTGGCTCAGGGACTGACTGAAGGCGAACCAGAATTTGAAGATACTGAAGACATTAGCATCAAAAAACTTTCATTTTTGGAAGCATTGGACTGGGTGATGCAGGGTAAAATTACCGATTCCTTGTCTGCAATTGCCATTTTGAGGGTAGCTAGGGTCTTAGGGTATTAAATCATGGCAGTACGTGAACAAGTAAAAACCACTTTTCTTTTGGCTTATCCGGTGATGCTCAGTCAGCTAGGACAAGTAGCTGTAGGCGTTGCTGATTCCATGATGGTTGGGCGTTTGGGTGCATTGGAACTTGCTGCCTCCTCGCTAGCCAACAGTATTTTTTTTGTACTCCTCATGTTTGGAATCGGGATTTCGATGGGATTGACGCCCTTAGTATCCAAGGCCTATGGCAAGGGGAAAACCAACCAAATATCCAGACTCTTTAGCAATAGCCTATTGATCAATTTTTTAACAAGCCTTGTAATGCTTGGTTTGGTTCTTTTATTTTCAAGAAATCTCAATTTATTAAATCAGCCTAAAGAAGTAGAAGCTTTGGCATTGCCCTTTTTATTGATCATCACGGCCTCAATGGTTCCGCTGATGGTATTTCAAGCGTTCAAGCAGTTTGTCGAAGGCCTATCGCAAACCAAGCAAGCCATGTTCATCACCATTGCTGCCAATCTGGTCAATGTATTTCTGAATTGGTTGTTGATCTGGGGTCATTGGGGATTTCCTGAGCTTGGTTTTTTGGGAGCTGCATGGGCAACGTTAATTTCTCGTGTATTAATGATGGTGCTGATGGGTTTCTATGTGCTTACATCAAAACGCTACCATGATTTTGAAATTCAAATTCTTCGATTCAAACCCAATTGGACACTTTGCCAGCGGATTTTGAAAATAGGTGTTCCTACTGGCTTTCAATTTATTTTTGAGGTATCCGCTTTTAGTGCAGCAGCCATCATGATGGGTTGGATTGGTGTCAATGCGCTCGCTGGACATCAAATCGCCTTAAACCTGGCTTCCATCAGTTACATGATGGCAACAGGATTGGCTACGGCTGGGATGATTCGTGTCAGTCATTACATTGGTAAAGAAGACTTCAAAGGAATGCGGGAGGCAGGAATGGTGGCTTTCGGAATGGTAGCTACCTTTATGTTTGTTTGTGCGCTACTATTTTTCTTGCTCCGCTTCTATCTACCCACACTATACATTGATGATCCACAAGTTATTTCGCTAGCTGCTTCGCTATTGGTTTTGGCGGGATTATTTCAACTTTCGGATGGAATCCAAGTGGTAGGCTTGGGTGTCCTTCGTGGCTTAGAGGATGTCAAGGTGCCTACCTTAGTCACTTTTTTAGCCTATTGGGGACTTGGACTTCCTCTAGGATATTTCTTTGCATTTAGTTTGGGTTTTGCAGAAAAGGGGATTTGGATTGGGTTGTTAATAGGGCTTACACTTACTGCAGGAATGCTCCTGTATCGATTTAATCGACTAAGTAAAAGGAAGATAAACTCAACAATCCTTTCCTAAATTTCTAGCTGCGGCTGTGTTTTTTTAGGAGGGAAGAAGTATCTTGACGGTTCAAAAATTTATCCTTATGAATCGACTCCTGCTCTCCATCGCCTTTTCCTTTTTTATTTATCCAGTCTTTGCCCAAGAGCCAGCTGTACTTTCTGTTCGCGAGCAAGCAGCAGTAGTGGACGGGTGGTTGGAAGATCGTATCCAGCAAGTATTGCCTAGCTTGATGACTGAGACGGGCATTGATTTTTGGATAGTAGTTTCCCGCGAATACAACGAGGATCCAGTGATCCGGACGCTCTTGCCAGCTACTTGGCATGCTGCGCGTAGACGCACCATCCTGTTGATGTATCAGCCAAGTCCAAATGCTCCTGTAGAAACCTATGCAGTGGCGCGCTACGATGTAGGTAAATCATTTAAAAAGGCATGGAATCCAGAAGAACAACCCGATCAGTGGAAGGCATTACTTGAGCTTATTGAAGCCAAGAAACCCAAAAAAATCGGACTGAACTTCTCCAAGGATTACGGCCATGCGGATGGACTTACGCACTTCGATTACGAGGAGTTGATGCGTATTCTTCCAGCTCAAGAGAAGGCTAAAATAGTTTCTGCCCAGACGCTAGCCGTGCGCTGGTTGGAAACGCGAACTGCAGCGGAAATGGCATCCTACAAGCACATTCAAGAATTGGCACATTACATCATTGCTGAAGGACTTTCAGATCGGGTGATCACTCCGGGAGTCACTACTACCGAAGATGTGGTGTGGTTTTACCGAGAGAAAATCAAAGAGATGAAGCTAGATACCTGGTTTCACCCAACAGTGGACATCCAAAGGCCAGATCCAAGTTCTCAGGAGGCTTCTAGATCCTTTGCCATACGTCCCACAGAACAGGTGATTCTTCCGGGGGATTTGCTGCATATTGATTTTGGTATTACCTATTTGCGCCTGAATACAGATACACAGGAGTTGGCCTATGTGCTCAAGGCTGGCGAAACCGAAGTTCCAGCCTACTTGCAAGATGCCTTGAAGGTGGGTAATCGCTTGCAGGATATCCTTACCACCAATTTTACCACTGGAAAAACAGGCAACCAAATTTTGAAGTCTGCACGAGACCAAATGGCAAAAGAGGGGATCAAAGGAAGTATTTATACCCATCCCTTGGGTTTCTATGGGCATTCAGCTGGCCCTACCATTGGGATGTGGGATAATCAAGGGGATACGCCGGGTGCAGGAGATTTTCCGATGCATGCCCATACGGGCTATGCCATTGAGTTGAATGCTGTGGTCTTCGTTAAAGAATGGAACAAGGATGTTCGCGTAATGCTTGAAGAAGGGGCTTATTTTGATGGTAAAAAAGTAACGTACTACAATGGTCGTCAAAAATCTATTCTCGCCATTCCGCGAAAAAGTGACTACCTAGGTTACTGATAGCGATTCTAGTTTTCGGTCGCTTTTGGTGAAAATCAAAAGCAGAAATCCCAGAAAAGCAACTCCTGCAGAAAACAAAAAGGCTGTTTGAAAATTTTCCGCCTTGTTGTTGTACAACCAGCTAGATACAAGGGCACCTAGTCCGATTCCTAATTCTAGGAAAATATACATGGTGGCTAAGGCTCTACCTCTATAATTATCAAGGGACCGATCTACTACCCAGGCCGTAGTTGTAGGGCTATACATGCCGACTGCAGCTCCAAAGAGCACGGCTCCACCGAGCAACATGATTTTGGTTGTAGCAAAAGCCACGGCAATCATGGCCAAGACCATGACGGCGCTCGCTACACGCATCACCCTCACTCGTCCGACTCGATCGGATGCTCGCCCAGCAATCAACCGAACACCAAGTGAAGAGAGTGTAAATATGGCAAAGAATAGCCCTTTATTTTTGATTCCAAGGTAGCTAGAAAGATCAGGAACCAAGGTAAGGACTACCCCAAAGGAAAAGACAGACAGAAATAAGATGGTGGAAGGAAGTAGCACTCTTTTTTCTAGGATTTCGTTTTTGTCCAACTTAAAGAGCTCTAGTCTGAGGGCTTCTTTTTTAGGTAGCGTTTCTTTCAGACGAATCAAAATGAGTATTGAAAAAATTGCCGTAAAGGCTGCAGCATAGAAAAGTATGTTGATGTGCCAGATACTTGCTATCCACCCTCCAAGTGCAGGACCCGCAGCCATTCCCAAGGAACCAAAAAGCGATTGAATTCCCAAGGCTTCTCCACGCTGCGCAAATGGGACCGTATCGGCAACATAAGCCGATGTACCTGTTGGGGTGAAGCCAGCAGAAAAACCGTGTGCAAATCGGAGAAATAAAAAGCCACTTACAAAGTGAAGGAGTGGGTAGCCTAAGCCAACCACAAAGCAGACACTAGCCCCAAAAATCATCACGGGAATTCGCCCAATTTTATCGGCAAGCTTTCCGCTAAAGGGCCTCGAGAGTCCAGCAGATAGGGTAAAAAGGGCAATAATCCATCCTTTATAGGATTCTCCTCCCATGGAGCTGAGGTAAGCTGGCAGCTCTGGAATGATCATGTTGAAGCTTGAAAAAAATAAAAAACTACTCAAGCAGAGTAGAAAGAAATCAAGCGTAAAAAAAGAGGGTAGTAGCCTCATGGGATTGGGAGTAATGAAAAGGCCGAAGATGATTTCCTCGGCCTGGTACCTTAGTCTTGGTTTGCACTTTCCTCGCTTTGTGCAAGAAGAAATGCCTTCATAAATTCATTAAGCCCTCCATCTAGGACGCCTTGAGCATCGGAGGTTTCATGACTGGTGCGGTTATCTTTTACCAACTTGTAAGGGTGGAGTACATAGTTTCGGATTTGGGAACCAAAATCTACCCTTAGTTTTGAAGATTCAATTTTAGCGATTTCTGCATTTCTTTTTTCCAGCTCCAATTGATAGAGCCTAGACTTTAACATCTGCATGGCTAACTCCCGGTTGGCAAGCTGTGAGCGCTCCACTTGGCACACGACCACAATACCGGTTGGCTTGTGTGTTAATTGAACCTTGGTTTCTACTTTGTTTACATTCTGTCCACCGGCGCCACCAGATCTTGAAGTGTGCAATTCAATATCTCCAGGATTGATATCGATTTCGATCGAATCATCTACCTCTGGGTAGGCATATACAGAAGCAAAGGATGTATGTCTTCTTCCTCCAGAATCAAAAGGGGAGATTCTTACAAGTCGGTGTACTCCTGTTTCCGATTTTAAAAAGCCATAGGCTAATGGCCCTTCAAAGAGGAGGGTGGCGGACTTGATGCCAGCAACTTCACCGGGCTGCAAGTCTATTTCACGTACTTTGTAGCCATTTTTTTCTCCCCACATGATGTACATCCGCATGAGGATGGATGCCCAATCGTTACTTTCTGTACCCCCAGCACCTGGGTTTATTTCAATAACTGCATTGAGTTGATCTTCTTCGGCAGAGAGCATTTTTTTTAGTTCAAGCTCTTCCACTGCTTCCTTGCTCAGTAGGTATTCTTTTTTGAGCTCCTCTTCGGTTACTTCTCCTGCAGTGAAAAATTCAAATAGTACTTCCAAATCCTGAATTTGCTGGTCTACGCTTTCAAAAGCGGAAGTCCAGCCTTTTCTGACTTGGATTTGTTTCATTGTTTTTTCTGCTTCTTCTGGGATGTTCCAGAAGTCTGCTTGGGTGGATACGGCCTCTAGGTCTTGGATTTCTACTTTCTTACGATCATAGTCAAAGATACCTCCTCAAAGCCGATGTGCGGGCTTTCAAGTCTTTCAGTTGGTCTGAAGTCATCTGTCTAAGTTAAAAATGTGTTCAAAAATCGGAAAAAATCTTGGTTTTACCAGACCATGTCCTCATTCAATTTCAAGGAGCACCAGTTGCAGTTTGTTTTTGTCTGAGAGCGTAAATGTTTTGTAACGCAAGGGAAGTAAGCCAAATCCTGTTCCTAGTAGTATCGCTGAGGTTTTGATAACTCCCGGGCTGAATTGGATTTTGCCTTGCTGGTATAGGTTATTAATTCCTTCCAGAGCGATGGCCATTGTTCCTGCTCCCAAGGAAAGGTTGGTTAAATTATTCAAGGTTCGATTTCGAGAATCTTTCGCTCGGATGTCGATGGCAACAATATCTGAAGGATTCAGGATGTTTTCACTGAGGTAGAGGAATTCGGTATCCAAGTTGACGATTCTGTCGGTAACGAAGTAGCCGATTTTTTTGCTTTTGTAGGTAATGTCCTCTCCAGGGTAAAACCGAATTTGGCTCTTTTGATTGGAACCTCGTTTGAGGAGTAAAAATTTCCTAGGTTGGTCCTGAGCGAGCAAGGGTGTTGCCATCAAACCAAGAAATAGGAGAGTAAGCAGTACAATTCCTGTTTGCTTTGTTTTGGTGACTGCCAGGCACATCGAAATAAGTATTAAATCGTTGTCATCCACTGGTGTGGATCTTGGATCTCTCCATACTTGATGCCATCCAAAGTGCTCAGCACACGTTTTGAAAAGGCTTCTGGCTTTGGTTCTGGAAGTAAATAATCTTTCCCGTTTACCTTAATTTTATGGATGAAAGCAATCGTTGCGGCGGTGCCTACTCCAAAAGCTTCTTCCAAACTTCCATTTTTTAAGGCTTCCTCGAGTTCTGAGACTGTTAGAAAGCACTCTTCTACAGCTTGCCCCCAATCTTTTGCAAGTTGGAGAACTGAGTTTCTGGTGATTCCCTTGAGGATGGTGCCGCTATGGGTAGGAGCAGTGATGAGGGTCCCCTTGATTTTGAACATTACATTCATCGTTCCACTCTCCTCGATTTGGCTATGGGTCTTGCCATCGGTCCACAAAAGTTGGTCATAGCCTTCTTTTTGTGCTTGAAGTGCAGGGTATAGCGATGCAGCATAGTTGCCTGCAGCCTTTGCTTCACCAGTACCTCCTTCACAGGCACGTGTATAGGTGGTTTCTACTTTGACAGATACTGGTTTGGAATAATAGGCACCTACTGGGCTGGTGAAAATCATGAATCGATAGGTGTCTGATGCTTTGACACCTAGGTAATTATCCATCGCAAACATAAATGGACGAATGTAGAGGCTGGACCCTTTTCCTTGTGGTACCCAATCACGATCTAGGCTGAGGAGCTGCTTAAGCGCTTCCAAGAAGATGGATTCTGGCAATTGTGGCATGCACATTCGTGCTGCAGATTCATTCAATCGCTTCGCATTGGCTTCTGCTCGAAATACCAACACTTCCCCTTTTTCATTTTTGTAAGCCTTCATGCCCTCAAATATTGCTTGCCCATAGTGGAGGGTAGCATTTCCAGGGTAAATCTCCATCGGACCATAAGGGACAATTCTGAAATCTCCCCATGCTCCATTTTGATAGTCCGCCACAAACATGTGGTCAGAAATGGACTTTCCAAAAACTAAGGAGGAGAAGTCTGTTTCCGAAAGTTTGGAATGGGTAGTTTTGGTCACTGGAATCGAAAAGGTGCTCATAAGGAAGGGTGCATTTATGTTTTGCGAAGGATATTTTTGTTGCGTCAGCAGAGGGTTACCAACGTGGTTTCCAGATTACTTCTTCAATTTCTAACTCTTGAGCCATTTTCCGACCCAAAACAAAAAGGAAATCAGAAAGTCGGTTGAGGTATTGGATGACCAATCCTGATACCTGCTCTTCTGAGGCTAGCTCCACTACTATTCGTTCGGAGCGCCTGCAAACTGTTCTGGCAAGATGACAGAACGAAACTGCAGGATGCCCACCAGGGAGAATAAAGGCGGTAAGCATGGGGAGATCAGCATCCATGGCATCCATTTCTTTTTCCAAAACTTCCACATCCTCCGGGAGCAGATCTGGTTTCTTCACCTTATCTTTTCCTGGAACAGTTGCCAAATCTGCACCAATTGTAAATAGGTGATCTTGAATTGTTTTGAGCAGTTCCGATCTTTTTTTATTCACCTCCTGATCTCGAAGCATGCCTACATAGGAGTTAAGTTCATCCAAGGTCCCATAGGCATCAATCCGTAGATCTGATTTGGGTACCCGTACTCCCCCTAACAAAGAGGTGATTCCTTGATCCCCTGTTTTGGTATAAATTTTCATATCAACGGTGAATATATATTTTCTTCAATCGAATTGTTACCCGAATTAGGCAGATATCTCTAGAGCTCGGCTAGGATTTGGATTGACCTTATCGGATTCCACCAATCCATCTCTAAGGCGAACGATGCGATGCGCATAATGGGCAATATCATCCTCGTGGGTCACCATGATGATGGTATTTCCTTTGGCATGAAGCTCATGAAAAAGTTCCATGATGCCATAAGATGTTTTGGAATCTAGGTTACCTGTAGGCTCATCCGCCAAAATGATGCTTGGGCTGTTGACCAATGCTCGGGCAATGGCCACACGCTGTCGCTGTCCACCAGAAAGTTCGTTTGGCCGGTGTGTTGTTCGGTCTCCTAGACCCACATTGTCTAGTGCCTTGAATGCGATTTCTTGGCGATCTGATTTAGAATAGCCTGCATATACCAGCGGAAGAGCTACGTTGTCTAAGCAAGTAGCTCGTGGTAGCAAGTTGAAGGTTTGGAACACGAAGCCAATTTCCTTGTTGCGAATGTCGGCCAACTCATTTTCACTCATGTCGCTGACATCTTTTCCTGCGAGCACATAGCTGCCAGAGGTTGGAGAGTCCAAGCATCCGATGATGTTCATCAAGGTGGATTTTCCTGATCCTGAAGGACCCATAAAAGCGACGTATTCTCCTTTGTTTACGCTGATGCTAATCGATTTTAATGCCTGAATAATTTCAGAACCCATTTTATAGGTTTTATTGATTTCGTGCGTTTCAATGACTTTGTTCATGTTGTGATCTGGTTACTTGTTGGTTTAGCAATATGGAAAGGTACTCATTTGCATTAAAAATTTATGAAATCTATCAATTCATCTCCCCCAAAACAGCCTCAATTTCTTCCTCATTCATCCAAGACTTCATCTCTTCACGAGCTTCAGTGGCATATTGATCCAGCCCCAGAGCTTGAGCTGCTTGTATTTTCTTGGCCCAAAGGAGTGGATCCTTTGTAAATTCGCTGGCAGCTTGAAGTAGTTCGTACGCTTCCAAACCATCCTTGGTTTGCAAATAAGCACTCCAAATCAAGGGGCCGAAGTAGGGATTTGAGGATAGCTCTTCGGAAGATCCGATAAACCGAGCAAAGGAGCGCAATGAATTTGGATTTGTCCAATCGGGCTGCGCTAGAAATGCAGCTAGATCCGCCTCACGATCTATTTTTCCTTTTAAGAATTCTCCAAGCTCTTGAATTTGCTGGGCGGATAGTCCATGAGCTTTATGGCTCAATAGTTTCAATGCGACCTCCAACTTGAATTTTGCCGAAAAGATATTTTGCCATTCGGTAAACAATTTTTGTGGGTGAGACTGGTTGAATATCCCAAAGAATGCAAACTCCGGTTGAATTCGGTCGCTTTGCTCAGTTTCGCCAATTCTGCTTTCTTGCCAATTTCGAATTGCTTTATGGATGGTAAGCTGAGCTTGAAATCCTTTTTCGGTCGAAAAAGCAAAATCCTTGGCGGCCTTTTCAAAATCGAGTTGCTGTGCCAGTACAAGCCCAGACAAATTAAGGTAGTAGGCGGCATCACCTGGGTTTCGAAAAGCAAGGCCATTCAAATTTTTAACTGCCTCGTTGATTCTTCCTGCTCCCAAACTCCTCAATATAGCTGTTTCCTGAATCTGCATGGTATATTCTAGGAATTCTTCCCTTATTGCTAGAGAATCCAAAAAGGCGATATCTTTGGATGGATCTTCTAGATTTTGGGTAGCCAGCAAATTCCGATACCCCGCTTGAAGAAGAAGTGGAGAACTTTCTTTCTCGAGCTTTTTCTTTAAGTTGTTCAATATTTGCTCATCAACGAGCATTCCGTTTTTTCGTTCTGTGGCTACCCGATTGATCAGAAATATGAGGTCTTCTCCTGCTTTTGGGATTGCCACTTTTTTTCCTAGTTTGACAGAAATGGCAAGCCAATTTGCAGCTGCTACCTGGTTGTTTTTGGAGAGACTAGCAAAAATTGCCTGCGCTTTTTCATCTTTTTTGACTAGGGTATAGAGCAAGGCTAGGTTTTGACTGAGATACGGGTTATTTGGAAAGAATTGTAACCCATTTTCTAGGTAAAAAACTGCCTCAAAGGGTTTATTTTCTTTTTGAAGCCGCTCCGATAGGAGTAAAATATTGTCTACCTGCGGAGCTAAATCAAAGCTTTCTTCCAAGTGCTCCTTGGCCAAACTTGGTTGGTCTAATTCAAAAAATAGTTGTGCAGTTAAATTTTTTGCTTTGGGGTTGTACCGATATTGGTCCCAACTATTTTCATAAAGAATACTTGCTTCAAGCTTTTGATTGGTTTGATAATAGTAATCCCCTACAATATTGCTCGTTAAGGCGCTAATTTGGGATGCAATAATGGCTTCCAAAAATGTTGTGATTACCATAAAAGCGATCGTTCCTCCGATTCGAAGGTGGTAATACGGAAGAATAAAGGGTTTGTAAAGCACCGGATGAATTGCCTTTCCTCGGTGCATTAGTGGAAAAAAATTGATTGCTAGGTAGATAAAAAAGAATAGCGAAAATCCCAGTTGAGAGTAAATTACCAAATGTTTCAGTAGCTCTTCCCCCGCTTGATTATGGGAGAAGTTCAACTTCCAAATCGTCCACAAGGTGCAAGCAAACCCCAAAAAATATAGGTTCTGAAGGATTTGAGTTGAACTGGCTAAATTATCGCTTTGGGCTAATTTTTCTCGTGTGGAATACCATCCCAGTAGACCTAAAGGAAAGATGAGATATAGGGGTATGAAATCAGCAATCGGCCAGGTGACATCCCCTTTAACATGTAGAAGTAAAACAAAAAGAAAACCAAGGTAGAGCAGGGTGACTGCAGCGAATTGAAGACTAGTTTTAGTTTTTAGGCCTGCATTGGCTTTTGAAATAAGGATTAAGAGTCCTGATAGCATCCCATGCCCTTGCCAAAATATCCAGGCAATGCTAATTCCCATCCCAATAATTAAACTTTGTTCTGATAAATAGAGGCTGGGATTAAGGATCGGGCTGATCCAGATGAAGGCAATGAGGGTGCCTCCTGTGGTACAGCCAAGGACTAGCCAACGGATCCAGAAGGGCGATTGCGTTCCCCAGATATGGAAGTAAGTGGTAGGGATCATGGTGGCGCCTAATAGGGAAAGTAGCGAAAGATTCGAACTAGGCCCTCCAATATTTAGTCCATTGAAGTTGGAAAGGGTAAGGAGCAGAATCCATCCGACACCAGCTCCGAGAAATGGTATTTTTTTAAACCTACTTAGGTTTGCTAATGCAGTGATAGAAGCAAGTACTATAAAAATACCGAAGAGGTAATTTTCATTTGGTGTAAAAGGGTAGCGTGTTACTTGGTAGTTTTGGAAAACTAGAAAGTGATCCACTTCAATTGGAATTTCGATTTCCCCTACACTTACTTTCGAAAAGGGTACGGGCAATCTATCCAAAAAAGCACCTGTTTGGAGATTGGAATGGGTAAAACTTGGACTAATCAAAGAATATGCAGCTAGAATGGCACCTACTCCCAAGAAAAGGATTGCTGGAATTTTGCGCAAAAAATAGGTATTGGATGGAATAGACATTTTATTCCAAGACTTTGGGAACAGTAAAAAAGCCATTCTCCTGTTGGGGTGAATTTTTTAATGCCTCATCTTGAGTGAGTTGTACCCCAATCTCGTCTGTTCGTAGTACATTCACCTCAGAAGACATATTTGTGAGTGGGTCCACTCCATCCGTGTCTACTTCCTGAAGCTGCTCTACCCAATTCAGTACCTGTGAAAGGTCAGCGCTCATCTTTTCTGCTTCCTGGGCATCAAAATTCAGCCGAGCCAAATGAGCGATTTTCTGTAGGGATTCCTGTTCAATTTTCATGGGAATGGGCAAAAGTGTGGCTTGGAATTAGATTCAAATCAGGCCTATGGATTCATGGATTATCTCTTAGCAATTGCTCCTGAATTACTTTAAAACAGCATTCCTTGAGGGATTCATCCGATACAAAATCTGCTGGATGGAGCGCTTCATGCAGTACGATTTTGGCTGGCATTCGCTTTATAATTAACTCCTTCTGATCTGCCAAAATTACATGATTGTAGGATAAGGTTACAGGAATAATGGAGATTTGTTTCTCCATAGCCAATCGAAAAGCTCCGTTTTTAAAAGGAACTAAATGAGGAGGATTTTGGGTGTAGATGCCACCTTCTGGAAACAAGACTAAGCTACTTCCTCGATCTAGAGCCAAGCCTGCTCTTCGCATGGTTTCTGCGCGGCTTTTGACACGATCTCGGTCCACTGCGATGTGTAGATTTTTGAAATAGTAACCAAAGAAAGGAACCTTTCTTATGGAAGCTTTCCCTATAAAAATAGCATCACCAGGTACAAAACCCATCATGGCTACATCCAAATAGCTAAAATGATTGGCTAAGAAAATATAGGGTTTTCCTTTTTTAAGAGCTCCTTTAACTTCTACTTTTACGGGAAGAAAAATGAGTGAAAAGAACCCTTTTGCCCAAAATTGATTGATTTTCCGTCCATATTTATTCCAATAAGGGATCCAAATGCAGCAAAGAAATAACGGCAATAAGATCGCGAAAGTTAGGACAAAAGCGATAGCTACATAGTAGGTATATATTCGGTTACGCCACGTTGTCATGGTTGATCATTGAATCAGCAACCTGCGTGAAATAATTCAAAAACTCCTCACGAACTTCCTGTTCCAAGGGTACTTTATCTAGCGCCTGGATCATTGCATTCATCCAATCAACACTCATTTTGATATCAATTTCCCATTGCATGTGGCGCATCCGCAGCCTTGGGTCAACTCCTTCTTCAGAATAGGTTTGAGGGCTTCCAAGTACTTGGTTGAGAAACAAATAAATACCTCTTTCGGCAGCTTTTAAATCTTCCAGATACAAACTTCTTAGTTCAGGGATTTTGCTAACTTCTAAGTAGAAATTTTTAGTTAATTCTTGGAGTGGAGATTCACCGATGCGTGGGTATAGTATGCCTAAGGAATTCATGCGTTAAAAATAGCTAATTTTGAATCTTAGGTCTCCAATTTTTTTACTCTTAGTGAAGTTCCTTCGGTGGAGATAACTTCGATTGCCTCCCCTCGTTCCAAAAACTCGCCTCGGGAATAGGCATCGTATATTTCTCCGGCAATTTCCACCTTACCACTTGGTCGAAGTCTAGTGTGCACGGAACCAATTTTTCCGACCAAACCTTCATCGTAGACTCTTACGGTGTATCCTTGTGCACTTTCTTGGGTACTAGCCAAGGTCAAATGCTTAAATGCTCCCCATTCATTTACTTTTGGGGTGAGCCAAAACACCAAACCAACTGCAGCTAAAGCAGCCAAAATTACGGTTAGCAAAGCTCCAAAAAGTTGAGACGAGGGTACCAAGTCAAAATCAAATGCTTGGTTTGGAAGCATACCCAGCACTAGCCCTCCAAGTGTCAGCACAATTCCAGCTACCCCAAAGACCCCGAAGCCAGGAATTATAAAAAATTCGACGGCTAGTAGGATGATTCCAATAACAAAAGCTAGAATCTCCCAATTTTCGGCCAACCCATTTAAGTAATAGGGAATAAAATATAAAAGTGCTGCACTTACAGCAACTGCTAGAGGGAAACCTATTCCAGGAGTTTGCAATTCAAAGTAGATTCCTCCAATAATTAAAAGGATTAAAATACCGCTTACAGCTGGACTTAAGAAGAATGAAATGACGCTGTCTACTGTTTTCTCTTCGTATGCTATGATTTCGGCCGACTGCAAATTTTGGGCTGCTAAAATTTCTTTAGTAGTCGAATACTCTCCTTCACAAAAGCCATTTTGAATGGCTTCGGCCACTGAAAAAGTAATGACAGAGCTAGAATCGGAAATTCCTGGCACAACCAACTTCTCATCGACCATCGCTTCTGCAATTTTTGGGTTGCGTCCAGTAGCCTCAGCAGTGCTTCGCATCATGGAGCGCATGTAAGATTGGTACTTGTCTGGTGCAGCAGTTCCATCGGTGCCATTGACCACTGTGGCAGCCCCAATACTTGCGCCTGGAGCCATGTAAATGCTATCGCATGCGATGGAAATCAATGCACCTGCGGAAGCTGCATCCTTATTGATAAATACATAAACTGGGATTTTGGATTCTAAAATTCGAGTTCGAATCTCATCTGCATCCGTTACTGCTCCGCCGTAGGTATCCATTTGGATAAGGATCACGTCTGCTTTGATTTTTTCTGCCTGATCCATTGCCAACTTTACCCGACGATTCATTCCTGGATCAATGTCTTGATCAATCGCAAAGGTGAAGACCTTTTTTCGCGATTGCTGAGCAGACAATACGCCTGTTGATATCGTCAACAAAATAATAAGTAGTAATCGAGTCATATCAAGCTTTTTTTCTTGGTTGAAAGCAATGGGTTAACTTGAAGCAGGACCTAAAGTGAAATTGATGTTTGGTTAAAATTAATGGTCTAATTTAAGGAAAATTACCGTTTAGCAACTTGAATAATGGGAGATGAAGGTTATTTTTGTAGGCGTTCCTATTCGCCTTATCTCAGATCCTTTCGTATTACCCCCTTATGTCTGTTAGATTTAAACTCTTTTTTTGCGGCATTTTTTTATTTCTCAGCTTCCAGACAGCTGCCCTTGCAGTAATTACGGAAGGATTGGATTCTATAGGTTTTCAGCGAATAGAGGGTAGGACCTTTATCATTCATAAGGTTGTTTATCAGGAAACCTTGTTTTCCATCTCAAGGAGATACAAGGTTCAAATGTCCGAGATTCAACAATCCAATAAAATCTTGAAACAGGGCTTGAAGGAAGGTCAAATGCTACTAGTTCCCTATGTCCAAACAGACGGAAGTTTGGATGCCTCAGCGCCAAATTCTGCTAGTGCTTCTGAAGCTAAAGTCACCACTCCTGCTCGGAATACTACTTCCGAAAATGCTGCTGATCCAAGTTCTTTGCCCGTTGTGGATATTCCATCATCTCCTTTACCAACTCCCGCAAAAAATGATAAAACAATAGCAGCTTCAACTGGAGAATCGTCTGGAACTAATCCATCCAAAACAGGAGCTGCGGTCACCATCCAAAAAGTTAAAATCACGCACAAGGTAAAAAGCGGCGAGTCATTATCTACTATTGCAAAAAAATATAAGGTTTCGGTAGCAGAGCTAAAATCCTGGAATTCTTTGTCAAGTGATAAACTTCAAATAGGAAAATCCTTGAAAGTAATCACTAAAAAAGCCATACCTACAAAGCAAAGCGGTACAGAGGCCAAAGCTGAACCCTTAGTGGCGGAAGCAGCCGTTAAAGAAGAACCCAAAGCTGCTCCTAAAAAAAATGAGAATTCCAATGAAAATAAGGAGGTAGTCTTTGTATCCACAAAGTCCCCGACGGTGAACATAAATGCAACAGGAGATTGGATTTCTCATACTATCAAGCCTGGCGAATCTTTATTTTCACTTGCTAAAATGTATGGGTCTTCCATAGAAGAATTGGTTCAATGGAACAATTTGACTTCCAATAATATAAAAGTAGGTCAAACGCTTCAAGTCGGCCGAGCTGTTACTACTGTTGCATCTACTACCACTACTACTTCTACGACTGCATCTACTACCACTACTGCCGTTGAGGTTGTGGCCGAAGAAGTAAAAAGTGAGCTATCTGTAACTGTTCCTGCTGCTGAACCCAAGCAGGAGTCTGCGGCACCAAACACTTCAGGAGGATTTACGAATACAAAAGAGTCTGGTTTGGCTGAGGTTATTGCTGGTACCGAAGCGAATAAAAAGTACCTGGTACTACATCGTAACGCGCCGATTGGCAGTGTGATTCGAATAAAAAATGAGGAAAATGACCTGACCATATTTGCTCGTGTGGTTGGAGTTTTACCTGAGACTGGGGACAACTCTAAAGTGCTGATTAAACTTTCAAAAGCGGCATTTGAACAATTAAAAGGAGTGAATACACGATTTCCTGTTGAAATCTTGTATTAATACCACGGGATTCGCTCCTATAGTCTTTGGTCTGCTTTCAGTAAATCTTTTACAATTCAAGTCGGCTTTCTCTTTGATTTTGCATGTCAAAAATCCAGCTCTTCTTTCATCACTTTTTCCGATTTATTTGGAATGGAATTTTTGTACTTTCTTATCCCATCTTGGCAAGTTTTGGCCTGCTTTTTATTGGGCTTACCTTCTTATTTTCCAAGTTGTCCCAATTGCTGACTCTTTTAAAGCTGGATAGTAAAAGTGGGGTATTGGTAGAAACAGCTTGGGAAACGCTCCCAAATTGCAATGATTTGTTGGAGGCAAAAGTGGAAAAACAAATCCTTTTTGGACCGGCAGGAGTAAAGCTGAGACGAAAAGATGGTGTTCCTACGGTTTTGAGTGAACATATCTTTGGAAAAAAAGTGCGCTTAATTGAGAAGGGTTATATTTTGGAGAAATGGAATACCTTAGAATCAACGGCACTTCCAGATTTTGATATTTGCCTCTATGATCCAGAAATGGATAGCATTCGCTTTCTAACCCAAATCAGTTGTTTCGACTGGCACCTCGCCGAAGAAAATGACAATGAATTGGTATTCAAATGGTTTGATGGTACGCAGGGAGGGGAACGTGTTGTAAAAGTATGAGCACGCACATCAAGGATTTTTTAGATCAAAAAGTAGCACTTTACAATCGTCCTAATTTTATTGAGTTGGACCCTATTTCAATTCCGCATCGATTCCATAAAAAACAAGACATTGAAATTTCGGGATTTTTTGCAGCGATTTTGGCCTGGGGACAACGAAAAACCATCCTCAATAAATGCAGGGAGTTGCTCGCGCGCATGGATGATGCTCCCCATGATTTTCTAGTCAATCATACTGAAGAAGACCTTAAAGTGTTTTTAGATTTTAAGCACCGCACCTTCAACGAAGTCGATGCACTTTACTTCATTCATTTTTTATCTTGTTTTTATCGGCATCAAAATAGTTTGGAAGCGGCCTTTTTAATCGGTCAAACTGGTGCAGTAGATAGCATGGAGTCCATGCTCATTCAGTTTCAAAGACATTTTTTTAGCTTGGAGGATGTCCCATCACGAACAAAGAAGCATATTTCCTCTCCCGCTACACGTTCGGCTTGCAAGCGGATCAACATGTACCTGCGTTGGATGGTCCGTCAGGATCAACAGGGAGTAGATTTTGGGATTTGGAAGCAAATTAGTCCTGCCCAACTCATTTGTCCCTGTGACTTGCATGTGGATCGGGTAGGGAGAAAATTAGGATTGATCACACGCAAGCAAACCGATTGGGGCACCGCCCTGGAACTCACCCAAGTCCTTCGATCCTTCGACCCACTAGATCCTGTGAAGTACGATTTCGCGCTATTTGGACTTGGCGTAGAGGAGAAGTTCTAGATTGAGATTCATTTTCTCCAAGCTTCTTTAACTTAAAAAGGAGCCTTGAAATTGAAGAAAAAGTTGCCCAATCCCTGTTTGTTGATTGAGTATTCCAATCGAAATACTGCATCATATCCTGTAACTAGGTCAATACCCACTCCATAGCCGAAAAGATACTGATTGGTTAGTGCTAAGTTTTCTGGAATCCGATTGCGATCCCGCACTGCCCCCTGGTCAAAGTTGCCACTGAGATAAATACTGAGTGGAAGGGTATTGAATTGATCGTTATAGATGGTTCGAGATAGGTCAAAACTCGTTTTGATCAGTTGGTAACGCAAGCTATTCTTGTGTACAACCAACTGCTGTCCTTCGATGACATTGAGTTCGTAACTTCTGATGAAATTGGGAGTGTAGCCAATTCCTCGTACCAAGGTATAGGGTTGATTAGGGCTCATAAACCAGCTTGCTGTCAATCCAGAGGCAAAGTGAAACCTTTTCCCCAAAGGAATGTATCGGTTGGCTGTTACATTAATTTCCAATTCATCTAGGTCTTTTCTTGAGAAGAGCCCATATTTTGTTGCGGTCAACTGTAGCACTTCCCCCTTAGTGGCATAAGCAATGTTGTCTCGCTTATCGTGCAAAAAGGAATACTGGAAAAAGGAAAAAGATAGTTGGTTGCCTGGCCGGAGAAAGTAGTTGGGATTTTGTTCCAAGACCTTTGAGGACACCCAGGTGGTGCTATGGCCGAGAGTCAGTAGGTGAAAGTTGTAAAAGGTGCGGCGAAATGTGTAGCGAAGTGCTGTGGCAAAATTTTTCCGTAATACTTCTTCGAGGGGCGAAGAATAAAATAGTTGACGATTGTATTTTGAGCCTATGGCAACTGTTTTCTGATCTCGGTAGCTGAGTTGAAAGGAAAGACCATGTTTTTGTTGCCTATCAATATAGGGCTTGGAGTAAATTATTTCTAATCCTTTTGTAAAACCCAGTTGGCCTGAGAAACGAAATTTTTCATTTCTTCCCCCTACATTGGAATGGTTTATTTTTATCCCATAGTTTACCCGTGACCAGTCGCGCTCCTGGTTGGTCCACCATTCAGCAAAGTTTCGGTCGGCCAACTCAAAAATGACGGAAGGAAGTACATACCAGCGCTCTTTGACTGCAATCAAAACCTCTACTTCTTCTGGGCCTGTTCGGAGTGGCGTAATCTCCACTTCGTTGAATAGGCGGAGGTTAAAAATCTTTTGTTGATCTGCTTTGAGGATGCCAAGGAAGGTTTCCCAATCGTATTGGTAATTCGTAACAAAATCCAGTTCACGTAGAATTATCTCCTTTTCGGTTTTTTCATTCCCGATGATGTAAATGGAATTGACGCGTATTTGTTTTGGAGTTTCTAGAATCGGAAGGCTGTCCTGACCTTGAGCTTGAAGCGAAAAAAGTAAAACCCCGCAAAATAAAAGTGAGCTGCGAACCGCAAATAAAAACTGGCGAAAAGAAAATTTATACCGGTAAATTTGCTCTAATCCTTTCATGTTTGAAAAAATGGGAAGCACTATGTTCAAGACCTACCTCCGAAAGATAGCCATATTTCCTGTACTGGTCTACCAATATGTGATTTCACCAATTTTTCCAGCAAGCTGCAGATACAGTCCTACCTGCAGCCAATACATGAAAGAGGCTATCCTCAAGCATGGTGTACTTAAAGGAGTGCTATTGGGATTCAAACGGATCGGCAGATGCCATCCTTGGGGAGGACATGGCCACGATCCAGTGCCTTAGTCGATTTTTGGACTTCCTTTTTTTAAGGCTCGAATTACCATAATCAATCCTATAGTAATCACCGGAATACTCAAGAGTTGGCCCATATTCAACTGCATGGATTGTTCAAAGTCAACTTGAGCTTCTTTGAAAAATTCCCACCCAAATCGTGATCCAAACACTAGAATGAAAAATATGCCGAAAAGTAGCCCGTCAGGGAGTTTGGATTTGTATTTATTCCACAGGCTCAGCAGCAACAGGAAGACTAACAAATAGGTTACTGCTTCGAAAACCTGAGTAGGGTATTTTACTCGTCCAAGAGTTTTGACTGTGACAAGGTAATTGGATGCTTGTTCTTTGATTTCTAGCTGGAGGGGCGTATTTAGTGGCTCCGCCAAAAACTCTTTGGAGGAGTTAAACTGAGTGAGTGCATATTTGATGTCTTGCGTAAGTACAGACTCCAAACTCTCCTTCGTGTAATTGCCTTTCGAGATGATTAGATCGAAGTTTACTGGTACTATTCCCGTCCCTTGAATTTCCCCATCCCGATCCAAAGGCTTGTAGGCTTCTATTGATTCGATGGGTACACGTAGTTTACTCAAGATTTCTTCTGTATCGCGAGCATATACGATTCCGGTATCCGAGTTGGTGTCTTTCCCTCCAATCTCAGAGTTCATCAAATTACCCGTCCGAATCAGCACTCCAGTAAGTGCTACAACGATTGCTATCCGATCTACAATCCATAGGTAGCGCATCCCTTGATTCCGCTTGCTGTAAAGCCAGAGCGCAATTGGAATAGATATCGCAGCACCATGGGAGGCTAGTCCTCCTTCCCAAATTTTGAGGATATTTAAGGGATTTTCCAGGTATTTTTCAGGCTCATAAAACAAAACGTGCCCCAATCGTGCACCGATGATGGTAGCCAAAACCATGTATATCGTGAGCTGATCTACCAATGCCGGATTTTTTCCCTCTTTCTTAAAAAAATGAACCATGATTTGCTGGGAGATGATAAATCCCAAGGCAAAAAGTAGACCGTACCATCTGAAGCGATCAAAGCTCTCGAAAATCGTGGGGCTAGGATCCCAAACAATAAAGCTAAAAAGAAATGAAAGCATACTTAGTTCTGGTCTAATTGATTTAGTTCTTCTTCAAAACCTCCAGAGAGGATGGGAAATCGACACCAGGTTTTGGGGTCTACATTGAAATCATCCAAGTGGAAGGAGGGTGCCAATCGTTCCCTTTTCCATTGATTTCGAGACCAAAGTCGGAAGAATTTTTTAATATATTCCTTCAATTCACCCTCTTCAAACTCATTTTTTTTCTGCAGCGCTATAAATACCTCCAGGGGTGAACGACGGTCTCTGATTGCCAATCGTTCGATTTCAACCAATAGGGAATAGGGCATGAGATCCTTTTCATCCGTTTGGCTTCGCTCCTGTGGCTGAAGTTCGGCTGTAGGGGTAAGCCGATTCACTTCACGAAGGCCTGGGCGGTCTAGGTTTTTCTCTGCCCACTTCAACCAATGAATCACAAAATCCTTGTCTAATCCTGCTATAGGTGAAATACTTCCACTGGTATCCCCATCCATGGTCGTATAGCCCACATCCCCCTCACTACGATTGGAAGTGGATAGGAGTAGGGCGTTTTTTAGGTTGGCCACTAGCCAGATGATGGGTGAGCGCGTGCGTGCTTGGATATTCTGTAAACTGATATCGTCTTGCTCCCATGTTAGTGGTCTTCCCAAAGCGGCTTCGATTTTTTGGGTGTATCCTTGCACTTCTTCGTCGATGGTCCAGCTCATAAAAGTGGCACCAAGACTTTCTGCCAAGCCTTTGGCTGAATTATAGGTGGCTTCTGAAGAGTTTTTCGTGCCTTGGTAGGCGGTGGTTAGGAGCTGATTTACCAAGCTTTTCTCTGGGTCCTCCTTACTTACCTTGAGTGGTAGCCCAAGTTTGGATATAAATCCATCCACACCAAGTTCTTGGATGCCTCTTCTCACCATTTCAGCTACAAGCACAGCGATGGTCGAAGAATCTGCTCCTCCAGAAAGAGAAAGGACAAACCCATTGGCTTTACTCTTGCGGAGGTAATCAAAAAGTGCCAAGCTCGCCGCTTGCACAAACTCCCATTCCTTCGATTGAATAGGTGCAATATGCTGGATTTTATTTTCGAGGGTAAAGGAGCTTACCTGAATCGATTTGAAGGAAAGCAGTTGGTTTCTACCAAGTAGCTCACCTTCCCTAGCCAATAACATCTCCCCATCAAAAATCATTCTTCCCGCTTCGTTGCCAAGGAGGTTGACATAAAAGTAGTAGCAGTTAAACAGCGCAGAGCTCTTGGAAACTAGTGCTTTCCGCTCCAGGGTCTTCTTCATAGCAAAATGAGAGGCGCTGGGATTGAAAATCAAATCCACTTTTCTTTCATAAAGCTGGTATCCAGGCCGAGCATCTCCTCTCCAGGCATCTTCACAGATCTCAAATCCATAGTGAATGCCTTTCAAATGAAACGTTAAATCTCCAAAGGGGACTTGTATACCGTTGATTTCAACAGTGGTTTGTTGCAAAGCAGGCCAAGGGGTAAACCATCGGAATTCATAGTGAACGCCATCGATAGCCATAAATTGCTTGGCTACAATCCCTTTTACTATACCATTTTCAAGGATAGCCATGGTGTTGTAAACCTTGCTTTCCAATCGAATGGGAAGTCCGACAGCCAGGGTAATGTCTTTAGAATACGGTAGCAGCTGCTCGAGTTGTAGTTTGGCTTTGTCGGCAAACCAGGGGCTTAGAAAAAGGTCTTCTGCGCCGTAGCCAGTGAGGGTGAGCTCAGGAAAGCAAAGAAGCTCCACCTGTGCTGCGCGTGCTTCTTGAATTGCAAGGACAATACGTTCAAAATTTCCCTTCCAATCGAGGGGAGTTTGATTCAATGTTGCGCCGGCAATTTTAAGTGCATTCATGCTTTCCTCAGTGAATTTAACGGATCAACGGGTAATCTGAAGTTTCTCACAGGCATTTTTTGAAGCTTCTTGCTCTGCTTTTTTCTTGGTTTCTCCTTTGCCTTGGGTAACCTCTTCTCCGTTGACTACCACAGCTACAACAAACTCCTTGTACCTTTGGTTGCTGCTTACATGAACAATTTGAAATTCAACCTGGTTTCCTTCCCGCTGAGACCACTCAATTAGCTTACTTTTATGGTTGGAAACGGTGGTGACCATTCCTTCCAAATCTAGGTGAATTAGGATCCGTTGGAGAATTAATTTTTTAGTAAACGCGTACCCTCGATCCAAATAGATAGCTCCTAAAAATGCTTCAAGGATATCACCGTAGAGGGATTTATTCGCGACAAATTGGCGATTATCGATTACCTGCTGCAGGGTCTTCTTTAAACCTATTTTTATTCCAACCTCGTTCAAAGTTTCTCTATTAACCAATTTGGACCTTGTTTCGGTCAGAAATCCCTCATCTCTATATGGATATTTTTTAAATAAATATTCGGCAATAGCAGCACCAAGGATTGCGTCACCTAAAAATTCAAGTCGTTCATTTGACTTTCGAAACCCTTTGTCTGTTTCTTCTCCCAATCCTGCAGGCGTAAGTGCAAGTCGGTAAAGTGCCAAATTAAAAGGCTTGAACCCTAGAATCAATTGAATTGAGGTAGCAAGCTGCTTGTCCTTTGAACTAAAAAAGAGGGAGTGGATTCCTAATCGCTGAAAGAGCTTCACGCGGATCAGTTGTATTTTTTGAAAATGACAGAGCAGTTGTGCCCGCCAAATCCGAAGGTGTTACTAAGCGCGTAGTTAATTTCTCTTTCCTGCGGGCTGTTGAAAGTTAGGTTGAGCCTAGGATCAAATGCCTCGTCATCAGTAAAATGGTTGATTGTGGGAGGAACAAGGCTGTTCTGCATAGCAAAAATACATGCAATTGCTTCAATGGCCCCTGCAGCCCCTAATAGATGCCCTGTCATGGACTTGGTACTACTGATATTCATCTTGTATGCATGCTCCCCAAATATTTGCTGTATGGCTTTGGTTTCGCTCACATCACCTAGTGGAGTTGAGGTGCCGTGCACATTGATGTAATCAATTTGCTCAGGCCGAAGACCCGAATCTTCGAGTGCAATTTTCATGACACTGCTCGCGCCTAATCCTTCTGGATGTGGAGCAGTGATGTGGTTGGCATCTGCGGTCATGCCGCCGCCGACCAACTCGGCATATATTTTTGCTCCTCTGGCTTTGGCATGTTCTAGTTCTTCTAGAATCAAAGCCCCTGCACCTTCACCCAAAACAAAACCATCGCGGTCATTGTCAAAAGGCCTAGAAGCAGTTTGAGGAGAATCATTTCGTTGGGAAAGGGCTTTCATAGCATTGAATCCACCGATACCGGATTCGGTAACAGCAGCTTCGGATCCGCCACTGATAAATACATCAGCTTTGCCCAATCGGATGTAATTAAAGGCATCGATTAACGCATTTGTAGCAGAAGCACAAGCAGAAACAGTCACAAAGTTAGGGCCTCTAAATCCATATTTTATGGAGATGAATCCCGCAGCAATGTCGGCAATCATTTTAGGAATAAAGAAGGGATTGAATCGAGGAGTACCATCACCTTGATTGAAGGCGGTTACCTCTTCTTGGAATGTTTTGATTCCTCCGATACCAGAGCCCCAGATCACCCCTGCACGGGAAAGGTCAAGGGTTTCCAAGTTAAGTCCTGAATCACCCATAGCCTCCTCAGCGGCGACCAGTGCATATTGGGTGAAGGGATCCATTTTGCGCGCTTCTTTGCGCTCGATAAATTGCTCGACATCAAAGTTTTTTACTTCGCAGGCAAACTGGGTTTTAAAAAGCGAAGCATCAAAATGAGTAATGGGGGCGGCGCCACTCACACCAGAAGCTAATCCTTTCCAGAACTCGTCTTTGGTATTACCGATCGGAGTGAGTGCACCTATGCCCGTTACTACAACTCTTTTTAAATTCATGGAAATGAATTTGAGGGATTTTTATTTTACGTTGGCCTCAAGGTACGCTACAGCAGCGCCTACGGTACCGATTTGTTCTGCTTGGTCGTCTGGAATTGAGATGTTGAATTCTTTTTCGAATTCCATAATCAATTCTACAGTATCCAAAGAATCAGCGCCAAGATCATTGGTAAAGCTTGCTTCCATAGTTACTTCAGATTCTTCTACGCCAAGTTTGTCAACAATGATGGCCTTTACTTTTTGTGCAATTTCAGACATTTTGTGATCAGTTTAGTTAATAACTCTCCGCAAAGAAATATATTTAATGCCTAATTGACAAAGAAATGGAGGAAGTAAATTTTGCATCCTGCGAATATGGCCCTTGCTTCGTTTTAATTTCTATTTTTGTCCTCTATACTGAACTTTCCGAATGAAGAAGGCCAAGCTCCAAATTGAACCTGCTTTTGACTTTGAGTTGCTTGGAATCGTATCTCCAATACGAGAATATCGAATGGCTTGGCTAGTCAACCAGGAATTGGAACTTAATTTAGTAAAAGTGGATGACTTGGAGTTGGAGTTTCTAAATTCTGAGAAGTTAGAAATCGCACAGTATTTTCTTTCTTTGCCCCACGGATTTATTCAGCTTCTAAAAAATAAGGCAATTAATTCCACTCAGCAACTTGCATATTTGATACCTGAACTTAAAAACTTGGATTATTTCCTTTTGATTCAGGATGAAACAGAAGAACTGGATTTGATTAATTTTGTGAAAAAGCTATCGCAAAATCCTTTGGTTCAAAGCATTGTACGGATTGATATTTCCAAGCTGAAATCAAAAGAAAACCTATTAACCTATTAATACCTTATGTCCCATTTACCTTTTAAGAAGACAAAAATTTTAGCCACAATTGGCCCTGCTTCGAATTCCTATGAAATGATCAAAAGCTTGGCCTTTGCTGGAGCAAATGTCTTTCGTCTTAATTTTTCCCATGGTTCCCACGAGGTACACAAGGAAGTGCTTGAGACTATCCGAAAAGTGAATCAAGAGTTGAATTGCCATTTAGGTATTCTTCAGGATCTTCAAGGTCCAAAAATCCGTGTGGGTGAAATTGAAAATAACGGAGTTGAAATAAATTCAGGAGATAAAATCTCCATTACCTCGGATCCAGTGATTGGCACAGCCTCCTTGGTGAGTACTGTCTACAAGAATCTTCCTCAGGATGTGAAAGAAGGCGAACACATATTGATTGATGATGGAAATCTGGAATTGGTGGTCAATAGCACCAATGGAAAAGATGTGAATTGCACAGTAATCCATGGCGGCATTTTGAAATCTAGAAAGGGAATCAATCTGCCGAATACGAAGGTTTCTGCGCCCTCTCTGACTGAAAAGGACCTTGAAGATCTAGAATTTGGATTGGCAAATGACGTTGATTGGATTGCTCTGTCTTTCGTTCGTTCAGCTGAGGACATCACAGATTTACGTGAGCGAATCAAAAAAGCAGGAAAAGAATGTAAAATCGTTGCCAAAATTGAAAAGCCGGAAGCACTCGAAAATATTGATGCCATCATTGAAGCTACTGATGCAATCATGGTTGCTCGCGGAGACCTAGGAGTAGAAGTACCCATGGAAATTGTACCTCTTTGGCAAAAGAAGATGGTGGAAAAATGCAAGCTGGCCTGCAAGCCAGTGATCATTGCTACTCAAATGATGGAAAGTATGATTCAAAATCCTCGTCCTACTCGTGCAGAAACCAACGATGTGGCCAACGCGGTATTGGATGGAGCTGACGCGGTGATGCTTTCAGCTGAAACTGCCTCTGGGAAGTATCCAATTAATGCTGTGAAGGCGATGACCAGCATCATTACCTATTTGGAAGAAAATGCAGAGGTATACCACAACCTGTATAAAATACCTGAGGAGGAGGCTACCTTTTTGAGCAATAACTTAATTCTGATGGCAGCTAGACTCTCCAGAAATGTGAAAGCAAAAGCCATTGTAGGCCTTACTTCTTCAGGGTTTACCGGATTCCGTTTGGCTTCCCACCGTCCACTTTCAACTATTTTTATATTTACAAGAAATCAGAAACTTTTGACCCAATTGTCTCTCGTTTGGGGAGTTCGGGTGTATTATTACGAAGGACAGGCTTCTACAGATGGGGTGTTTGCGGATATTGAGGCCATCTTGAAGCGAGATGGACAAGTTCATACCGGAGAAGTAATTGTGAACACAGGAAGTATGCCATTAAGCGAAAAAGGGAAAACAAACATGTTGAAATTACATGTGGTAAGCTAATTTCTCCCCGCTTTCTGGGATAGAACAAAAAAAGGAGAAATTTCAGTTTCTCCTTTTTTTTAATCGAATTTCAAGAATTGAATTTTTTATTTTTTGATCGCCGAAAAATCGAAGGATTCAAGAAACTTGGTAGTGAAGTTACCTGCCTTGAATTCTTCATTTTCTAACAAAGCGATATGGAAGGGAATGGTGGTTTTGATGCCATCAATCACAAATTCCTCCAAGGCACGCTTCATTCGAACAATTACTTCTTCCCTTGTTTGCCCGCTCACGATAAGCTTGGCGATCATGGAATCGTAATTGGGAGGGATGATATATCCGGCATAAACATGCGAATCTACCCGTACACCTCGGCCTCCAGGGATATGCAAATTCAGAATTTTACCAGGACTAGGTCGGAAGCCATTGGATGGATCTTCTGCATTGATACGACATTCCATGGCAAATAACTTTGGGTAGTAATTTCTACCAGAAATAGTCTCTCCTGCGGCTACTTTTATTTGTTCTTTGATAAGGTCAAAGTCGGTTACTTCTTCAGTGATGGGATGCTCTACCTGAATCCGGGTATTCATCTCCATAAAATAGAAATTTCGGTTTTTGTCGACCAAAAACTCGATGGTGCCTGCTCCTTCATAGCCAATGGCTTCTGCTCCTTTGATGGCAGCTTTGCCCATAGCATCTCGAAGTTCATCTGTAATAAATGGAGAGGGAGTTTCTTCCACAAGCTTTTGGTGTCTTCGTTGGATAGAGCAGTCACGCTCCGATAGGTGGCAAGCTTTACCTGTTCTATCACCAACAATTTGAATTTCAATGTGTCGCGGTTCTTCAACAAACTTTTCCAAATACAGTCCATCGTTGCCAAAAGAAGCACCAGATTCCATTTTGGCATCATCCCAAGCTTTCTTGAATTCACTGTCTTCTCTTACGATGCGCATTCCTTTACCTCCTCCACCAGCAGTGGCTTTTAGGATCACGGGGTAGCCCATCTCCTTGGCGATGACTAAACCCTCTTCGATGGAGTCAAGCAAGCCTTCTGAACCTGGAATGGTTGGGACTCCTGCTGCTCTCATGGTAGCCTTAGCAGTTGCTTTATCTCCCATTTTCGCAATCATGTCTGGAGAGGCCCCGATAAACTTGATGCCATATTCCTCGCAAACTTTTGAAAACTCTGCGTTTTCGGATAAGAAGCCATATCCAGGATGGATGGCGTCCGCATTGGTGATCTCAGCTGCCGCAATGATGCTAGGAATATTCAAGTAGGACTCACGGCTTGGCGCAGGTCCAATACAAACTGCTTCATCTGCAAATCGAACGTGAAGACTGTCTTTATCCGCTTTAGAATAGACGGCTACAGTTTTGATACCCATCTCCTTACAGGTACGAATTACCCGGAGGGCAATTTCGCCACGGTTGGCAATTAATATTTTTTTAAACACGTTTGTTTTGATTTAGTACAAAAATCAACCTGCTGGATCTACCAAGAAAAGGGGTTGGTCGTATTCTACAGGGCTGGCGTTGGCCACAAGAATTTTGACAATCTTGCCAGAGATCTCTGCCTCAATTTCATTAAACAGCTTCATCGCTTCGATGATGCAGACTGTTTTTCCTGCGCTGATTGATCCTCCTTCTGTAACAAAAGGAGCAGAATCAGGATTGGCGGATAGATAAAAAGTACCAATCATTGGAGATTTAATCTCTACTAAATTTGAACTAGGTGCAGGGCTTGGCGCAGCGGGAGTAGCTGCCGCTGGGGCAGGCGCAGGTACTGCAGCTGGTGCTGCGATAAATTGAGTTGTAGGTGCTGAAGTTGCACCATCTGCATATTTTTTTACGGAAAGTTCAAACTCCTCGGTCTTGATTTTTACTTCTGCAAGTCCAGTATTGGAGATATAATCAATTAAATCTTGGATTTCTTTAGGTTTCATAGTATTCTTTTTTTGTTCCATATTATGGAGCATTTAGGGTTGAACTATTTCGAAAAGGGTGAGTAATTTACTATAAATCGAGAGATTTAAACTACTTATTTAACTCTTTCTGAGTAAGATCCATCTCGGGTATCTACCTTAATCATGGTATCCTGCTCTACAAAGAGTGGCACCATAATAATTGCACCTGTTTCTACTGTTGCTTGCTTTAGGGCATTCGTGGCAGTATCTCCTTTTATTCCAGGCTCAGTGTAGGTGATCATCAATTCTACGAAGGGAGGAAGTTCTACAGATAGTGGAGTTTCATGCTCGGCATGTACTAAAATATCCACAAGTTGGCCATCTTTCAGCAGGTTGGGGCGTTCAATTAAGCGTTCCTCAAGGGAAATTTGCTCATAATTGCTGGTATCCATGAAGTTGTATCCAAGATCATCTTTGTAAAGAAACTGATGGCCTCTTTTTTCAACGCGTGCAGTGGTGACTTTTTCTCCGGCATTGAATGTCTTTTCTAGGGTCTTTCCACTTCGTAAGCTCTTCAACTTGGTGCGGACAAAGGCAGCCCCTTTTCCAGGTTTCACATGTTGAAATTCAACAATCGTGAAGATGTCGTTGTTCATTTCGAGACAAAGCCCATTTTTAAAATCTGCAGTACTTGCCATATTTTTAGTTTGTCAAATAAATTATTTCGGATCCAGGGCCCATTTCATGTAAATAGCTCCCCAGGTAAATCCGCCACCAAAGGCAGCAAGAATAAGGTTATCTCCCTTTTTCAATTGGTTCTCGTATTCCCAAAGGCATAGTGGAATAGTCGCTGCGGTGGTATTGCCGTAGCGCTCAATGTTCATCATAACCTTTTCAGGTCCTACAGCCATTCGGTTGGCAGTGGCATCGATAATACGCTTGTTGGCTTGGTGCGGCACCAACCAAGCGATATCGTCTCCAGTGAGGCCGTTTCTTTCCATTACCTCGGCGCTCACATCCGCCATGTTGGTTACCGCAAATTTGAAAACACTAGTTCCCTCTTGGTAAGCGAAATGCTCTCGATTTGCAACAGTTTCCAAGGTTGCTGGCTTGCGGCTTCCCCCAGCTTTCATGTGAAGGAAATTTTCTCCAGACCCATCAGCTTTCAAAATGGCATCTACAATTCCTAGGTTTTCGGTGGTAGGCTCTAGAAGGACAGCGCCCGCTCCATCCCCAAATAGAATGCAAGTGGTGCGGTCTTGGTAATCCACAATCGATGACATTTTATCTGCACCAACCACCACAATTTTTTTGTGGGTTCCGGCCTGAATAAATTGAGCTCCGAGCTGTAATGCATAAAGAAAGCCTGAACAGGCGGCTCCAATATCGAAGGAAAAGGAATTTTTTGCACCTACTTTATCCGCAATTATGTTTGCAGTGGCAGGGAAAGGCATATCCGGGGTCACGGTGGCGCAGATGATCAGCTCAATTTCCAGCGGGTCGGTTCCTGTTTTTTCCAGCAAACCTTTGACTGCTTCGATGCCAAGTACTGAGGTTCCTTGATTTTCGCCCTTTAAGATTCTTCGCTCTTTGATGCCTGTTCTGGACAAAATCCACTCGTCATTGGTATCCACTAGAGATTCCAATTCTTTGTTTGTAAGCCGGTACTCAGGAACATATCCGTGAATCCCAGTGACCATTGCTCTTAATTTATCCATCGTATCGGATTCAGTTCTTTTTTCTTTCTAACCAATTCCTAGAAAAAGTCAAGGGGTATGGGTAGTCAGCGGGTTCAAAAATAACACAATGCCTTCTGAACGCCAAAGCCTTCGATTTTAATAGCGTTAAGGCCTTGTGAATCAGCTTCCTTGTGTTTTATAAAAATGAAAATTCCACCCCTTTTGGGAGTGGAATAAATTATCTATTGAGGGAAATTAAGCCTTCATCTCTTTTTCGATGATTACTTGTCCCTTGTAGTAAAGTTTGCCATCCAACCAGAATGCTCTGTGAGGTAGGTGCATTTCGCCAGTTGTAGGACATTTTGCTAATCCAGGAGCCTCCAGCTTGTAATGCGTTCTTCTTTTATCTCTTCTGGTTTTCGAAATTTTGCGTTTAGGATGTGCCATTTTATGCGTGATTTATGGTTATTCTTTATTTTTTAATTTTCCAAGTTTCTCCCAACGGGGATCAACAGGTGTAGTTGACTCTTTTTCTTCTGCTGAATCTTCAGTAAATGCCTCGTCCAAATACACGAATCCACCTTCCAATTCATTGTCCTCTTCATCCAATTCATTCTTGTAATCGGGATGAATTTTTTTTAAGGGTAAGGCCAGTAGAATAAATTCGTAGATGAGTTGCGCTACATTGATGGAAGGGGTGTCCCTTGTAATCATCATGACGCTTTCGTCTATTTCTTTTACTTCTGACCCATACTTGTAGATCATCTTTTCAGTGAAATCCAAGGGATGTTCAAATGTTTCAAGACTTCTGTCACAAACCAACTCCAACTTTCCAACGATGTGAAAAGTGAGTTCAATCAAGTTTGCACCTTTGTCTATCTTAACCCTTGCGGTTAAGTTTCCTTTTTCCAAAAGATCGTTTTCCTCCACCTGCTGAAAGAAAGCATCTCCAATAGGGAAGTCTATTTCGTGTAGCCCTTCCTTATATTTAATGACTTCAATATCAAAGGTTTTCCAAAACTTCACGTTACTTCCTTTCGAATTAAGTCCGCAAATTTAGGTAATAATTTATCATCAGTGAAACAGAAATTAAAATATAATTCGGCTTCATTGATCTTTTTTACTTTTTAACGCTATTCTGTGCTTGGTGAATGCCGTTCGACAATATCAGATGCAAGGAATAATGCGGCTCTCATGGAGGAACAATCCGCAACATTTTTTCCGGCAATCGCATAGGCTGTGCCATGATCTGGAGAAGTTCGCACCACTGAAAGTCCTGCAGTGAAGTTGACTCCGCTACTGAATGCAATGGATTTGAAAGGGATAAGTCCCTGGTCATGGTAAAGTGCGAGAACGCCATCAAACTTTTGCTGGTGCATCATGCCAAAAAAGCCATCTGCGGGGTAGGGGCCAAAAACGTAATGCTTGGCATCTTTTAATTCTTGAATGGCGGGCTTGAGGATAGTTTCTTCCTCTGAACCCAATAACCCATCTTCTCCTGCATGTGGGTTTAAGCCTAGAATGGCAATTTTTGGTTTATTAATACCAAAATCCTGCACCAAGCTCTCGATGAAAACTTTTGTTTTCTCGATTACTTTTTCTTTGGTGACAGCAGCAGCAACTTGCGATAGGGGAATATGGCCCGTAACTAAACCTACCCTCAGATCTTCACCTACCAGCATCATCAACCCTGATTTACTCCCGGTGGCTTCGATTAGGTATTCGGTATGTCCCACAAAAGGAACTGCCTCGGAGTTGATATTGCTTTTTGAAAGTGGAGCGGTAACTAATCCCTGAATTTTTCCAGATTTTAAATCCTCCACTGCAGCTGCAAATGAGGTAAGTGCAAGTTTTCCTGCCTCCTGCGTTTCTACCCCTGGAATCACTTCAGGACATTCCTCTAGGCAGTTGATGACATTCACTTTTCGGTGTTGGATTTCCTCATGACTTCGAACCTGGGTAAAGTAAAATTCTTCGAGGTTCAATAATTTTTTATAGTGGGACAAGGCTTTGACATGCCCATAAATCAAAGGAGTAAAATTGCCAAAAACGCGTGAATCAGCGAGTGATTTGAGGATTACCTCTGGTCCAATCCCATTGATATCTCCGATACTAATTCCAAGGATGGGTTTATGTTTCTTTATTTGCATGGCGTTAAGTAATGCAGAGGCACGAAACAAATTTCCGTACCATCTGGTAATAATCCCTTAATTTTGAGTTGGCAATTTACAAAAAAAAAACCAGAGGGTTACGATGGAAAAGGTCAAACCTAAAAAGCATCTTGGTCAGCATTTTTTGATTGATCTGAGCATCGCAGCACGAATTGCTGAGGCAGTTGAGGGCCACATGGGCGTCACTCAGGTATTGGAAATAGGGCCAGGAATGGGGGTGCTCACTGATTTTTTGGTAAAGGGCAACTTGGAAGTTCACCTGATTGAGATTGATCGGGAGAGTATTGCCTACTTGCGTCAAAAGTACCCAAGCCTAAATGACCGGATTTTAGAAGGAGATTTCTTAAAGTTTGATTTGTCTACTGCTTTTCAAACTCCGATTGCAGTAGTCGGTAATTTTCCTTACAATATTTCCTCTCAAATTTTCTTTAAAGTTTTAGAACACAAAAATCAGGTGACAGAGATAGTTTGTATGCTCCAAAAAGAAGTAGCGCGACGAATTGCCTCACCAAAAGGAAGTAAAGAATATGGCATTCTTTCGGTTTTGCTTCAGGCTTGGTACGACATTGAATACCTATTTTCGGTACCTCCAGGAGTGTTTAATCCTCCACCAAAAGTAAATTCCGGAGTCATCCGTCTCAAAAGAAATCAAGTACAGCAACTGGATTGCAATGAGAAACTTTTCTTTCAGGTGGTTAAGGGAGGTTTTGGAAATCGACGGAAAACACTTCGAAATTCCCTAAAATCATTCCAACTTGCGGAAGAATTCAAAACACATCCCCTTTTAGATAAGCGTGCAGAGCAATTGGATGTGGCTGATTTTGTATTTTTGACTCAACAAATTGAAAAAGGCCGTGGAGCAAATTAAAAAATTTGAGCTTTCCAAAGAGTACCTGGAGCGTCTCCAATCGGGAATTGCTGTCCAGGAAACGGCCTACATTCTCGATTCTTTAGCGGGGGTGAATGTGGCGGATATTGCTGCTATTCTGGATGAACTGGATACTTCTGAATCCATCTTTGTGCTGCGACTTGTAGAAAGTCAACTGGCAGCTGATATTTTAATTGAACTTTACGATAATACCCTTGAGAAGGTGCTTCAAGAGGTAAAAATAAAGGAAATTGCATCTTGGATTCAGCTGATGGACTCCGATGATGGTGCAGATATTATTAGTTTCTATTCGGATAAGGAACGGGAAGAAATAATTGCAGAAATTGACGATCGAATCAAGCTGGAGCAAATCTTGGAATTGCTTCGCTATGAAGAAGATACTGCCGGGGGTATTATGGCAAAGGAATTCATTCGGGCCAACAAAAATTGGAACGTGGTCCAAACCATCAATGAAATCCGGAGACAGGCAGAAAATGTGGATAAATTCTATTCCATTTATGTGGTCAACAACAAACAGCAATTGCTGGGTCGGGTGTCACTCAAAAAAATCATTCTATCTGCCTCGGAAACCATCATTGAAAACATCATGGAAGATGAGGTGATTTCCGTACCTGTGTACATGGATCAGGAGGAAGTAGCAATCCTAATGCGAAAGTATGATTTGGAATCAGTGCCCGTTGTAAATGCCAAGAACAAGTTGGTAGGCCGGATCACAGTAGATGATATTTTGGACGTAGTACAAGAAGAAGCAGAGGAAGACATGCAGGCTATGGCCGGGGTTTCGGCTGACATTGAAGAATCGGATTCGGTATTCACTATTTCAAAAGCCCGATTGCCCTGGCTTCTGATAGGCGTTATTGGAGGGTTGATGGGTGCCAAACTGATTGGTTTTTTTGAAGGAGGACTTTCGAAATACTTGGCATTGGCTTCTTTCATTCCCTTAGTCGCTGCGACAGGTGGCAATGTAGGGATTCAAGCATCCTCTCTTATAGTGCAGTCGCTAGCCTCAAAGTCTGCCTTTGATGACACACCTTGGCAACGATTTTTAAAAGGTTTTTTGGTGGCCCTACTCAATGGGATTGTGCTTGGAGTTTTTGTCTTCCTAGTGGTTGCTTATTTGTATGGTTTTGAACCTGTATTTGGTGTTACAGTAGGGGTGGCTCTATTTTGCGTAGTGCTTTTATCTTCATTTATGGGTACGATTACCCCTTTGGTTTTACATCATTTTGGTATCAATCCAGCCATTGCATCTGGTCCATTCATCACTACAACCAATGATTTACTTGGATTGGCAGTTTATTTTGGCGTAGCCATGTTGTTATTAAATCTCTAGGAATGAAGGTGCTGATTGTGGACCAAATGCATGAGAGTATCCTTAGTCTTTTGGGAAAGCATGGGTTTGAGGTCACCTATGCACCAAAGATTACTCGTGAAGAAATTTTTGAACAAATCAGTTCCTTCGAAGGAATCATTATTCGCTCCAAGACTCCTTTGGACCGTGCCCTACTCGAGCAGGCAACTCAGCTTCAATTTATCGGAAGAGCAGGAGCGGGTTTGGATCAGTTGGATCTGGATTATTTAGAGGAGCGAGGAGTTGCACTTTTTCATGCTGCCAAAGGCAATCGAGATGCAGTAGCCGAGCATGCAATTGGAGGATTATTGGCGCTACTCAATCACTTGACTCAAGCAGATACTCAGGTAAGAAAAGGAATTTGGGATAGAGAGGGGAATCGTGGGGTTGAATTGAAAGGAAAAACAATTGGCATTTTCGGGTTTGGAAATATGGGTAAAGCATTTTCCAAGCGAATGAAAGGGTTTGGAGTAAAAGTCCTCGCTTACGACAAATACAAAAAGGATTTTGGGAAAAAGGGAGTTCAGGAAGTAACTTGGGAGACCCTTAAAAAGGAGGCAGATGTATTGAGCATTCATGTGCCTTTAACTTCTGAAACCCGAGATTTTTTCTCACTTGAGGAATTGAAAAGTTTTTCGAAACCCATCTGGTTGATTAATACAGCGAGAGGAGAGGTGATTCGTATGGAAACCCTTAATCAGGCTCTTGATCTAGGTATTTTGAAAGGAGCAGTCTTGGATGTATTGGAGAATGAAAAATTTGATCGCTTCAGTCCTGATCAAAAGCTTCAATTTGAATTGCTTGCCAAACGAGAAAATGTACTATTTACTCCTCATGTGGCGGGCTGGTCATTAGAATCCTATCAAAGGATAAATGAAGTTCTTGTGAAGCAAATTTTTCAAACTTTCGGCGAGCAACTCAAAAATTTCATCAATTAGGTAGAAAGTAAGGCATTTGCTTTGTGAAAATGCTTTCCTATCTTTGTACTGTATTTAAAGGCAAAAGGAAGTAACGGTCTCAAAAAAGTGACCGTTACTTTGTTTTTTGAGCCTTTTGAAAAATTATAAGCTATGTCAAAAGTACAGTATTACACCGAAGAGGGACTTAAGAAATTGAAAGATGAGCTCCATGTGTTGAAGACCAAGGGGAGAATAGATATTGCCCATCAGATTGCTGAAGCACGTGATAAAGGGGATTTGAGTGAAAATGCCGAATACGATGCTGCCAAAGATGCCCAAGGACTTCTGGAACTTAAAATCGTAAAGCTGGAAGAAATTGTAGGGAATGCACGTGTATTCGATAATAGCAAAATGGACACTTCTAAAGTTGGCATCTTGTGTACCGTAAAAATTAAGAATGTCAAGAATGGCATGACTGTTTCCTATACCCTCGTTTCTGAAGAAGAAGCGGATCTAAAGGCTGGAAAAATATCCTTAGCATCTCCTTTTGGAAAGGGGCTGGCGGGTAAAGCAGTCGGTGAAATTGCTGAAATCAATGCACCAGCTGGGAAGCTTCAATTTGAAATTTTAGAAATAACTTTTTAAAATAGTTCCTGATTAAAGGTTTACTCATTTCTTTATTTCTACCAATGGCTAGTTTATTTTCAAGAATCATTGCCCGAGAACTTCCAGCTGAAATTATTGCTGAAGACGAGCACTTCATCGCTTTTTTGGATATCATGCCCTTGGTAAAAGGTCATGTGCTGGTAGTTCCCAAGCGCGAGGTATCCTATATTTTTGATCTCCAAGCAGGAGAATTATCTGCCCTTCATCTGTTTGCGCAGCAGGTTGCCAAAGCCATGGACAAGAGCTTGACTTGCACGCGTATTGGCATGGCTGTGATAGGTTTAGAAGTGCCACATGTACACATTCATCTAGTTCCTCTCCGAACAGTGGATGACATCAACTTCACCCGTCCCAAGTTGAAGCTAACCCAAGAGGAGCTTGCGGAGATTGCCACCTTGATTCGTCAAGGATTTTAAAAAGGATTTTTCTCGTCTAATTCAAGGGCTTGATCCAAATGTTACGGTAAAGTACATCATGGCCTTCGGCTTGGAGTTTTAGTCCTCCAGGTCGGTCAGTGATGCCCTTCCCTCCCTCATTTCCTCCATCAATACCTGAATTTGGTCCACCCCATACTTGCTGTATGGACACTTGATCATGGACTTTCACTCCATTGAAATACAGGGTTACTTTTGCTTTTTCTACCAATTTACCATCACTAAATCGTGCTGCAGTAAAGTGGATGTCGTAAGCATTCCAAGTGCTAATACCGGTGTAGACTTGCTTGGCAGGTAGGGTTTCATTGATGACTGCTGCCATGCCATGCAAACCATAATCGCCATCTAAAACTTGCATTTCATAGCGATTTTGTAAATACACACCGCTATTGCCGCCTTCTTTTAGTATGAGAAACTCGACATGGGCCTCAAAATCTCTGAATTCATCCTTAGTTACAATATCAGCCGCACCGTATTTGCCCCCAGCACCTGCTGGATCGTTGCTAGAAATCGCCTTTTTTCCATCTACTGGATCCGTCATTTCTGGCCATTTGATGGGAGGAGTTGCCGCCAATCGTGGGCCATTCCAATAGGTCCAATTTTGTTGTAAGGAGGCATTACTTCCATCCAGATAGAGTTTGGCTCCAGGAGGTGGGGGAGTTCCTAAATAGGATTTTTGCTGGCCAAAACTACTGGTACAGCTAAGAATTAGCAGCAATAGCACTACGGTAGATTGAAGCTGGGCTTTCATCAGTATTTCAGGTTTGTGATTGGATGGGTGTCAATGGAATGAATAAGTTCGGGAATTTTGAGTTATTTCAAAGCTATTTTTTTGGAATTGCATCCGCATTAAAACCATCCTAGAGCTGCACCAAAACTTTTTATCCCTAGAATCAGGGTTATCAACCAAATAAAGGAGCCAAAAAGAATTCCTTTGCTTCCAAGTGCATGGCTACCTAAAAGCTTTTTGCTGCTGCTCAGCCAAAGTAGCCATCCGCTGATTAGGGGAAGCAGAATCCCATTTGCCAATTGGGCAAGGGTGATCAGTGTCACGGGTTTGATTCCAAAGGAAGAAAATAGAATTCCCAGTAGTAAAATTGCTCCCATACTGGCACGCATGGAAGTGGATTGTATGTTTTGGTTCCAACCCAAAATCCCGCAAATCACTAGGCCAGCAGCTAGGGGTGCTGTCAAGGCAGAAGTGAGACCGGCAGCCATTAAGCCAAAGCCCATGAGATAAGTGCCAAACACTCCAAAAACTCCAGTTAAACCTCTGGCAATATCCTGAGCTGTTTCTAGATTGGAGGATGGATTGGCAACTCCGGCGACTAAAATTGCGCCTGAAACAAGCCCGCCTAAAACAATAGAAATCCAAAGGTCGCGTCGCATGGATGGGAGCTCCGCTGCCGTGGTCCATTGTTTTTGAACCAAGCTAGCGTATAGAAATAGGTTGTAGGGAACTACAGTGGTGCCAATTAGCGCTACTAGAGTAGGGAGCTCCTCGGAAGAGAAGGTGGGTACAAATCCCTGCAGGAGGGAGGAAAGGTCTGGTTTGGTCAATGCAGCAGCAACGATAAATGCAATGGACATCAGGATGACTAGGCCCACCAAAATATATTCAAGCCGTTTGTAATTTCCCGTCCAAAGTAATCCACCCGCAAGAAGACCCACCCCTAAATTCCCGAGTTCAAGGCTTAGCCGTCCGATCTGCCAAGTGGGTACCTCAATAAAAATCCCAAGACCTAAGGAAGTTCCTGTGATATTTCCTCCCTGGTAGGCGGCATTCCCTATTCCGATAGCTAGAAGAATAAGGGTCATGATGGAATATCTCTTCCACTTACTTCCTGTTTCAGTTCGGACAAGCTGACTGAGATCCATACGAGTTAGAATCCCCAACCTTCCCGAAAGCTCTTGCAAAAAAACCGTTGCCACTACGCTTAGAACTAGTGCCCAAATGAGGGTGTAATCGTACCGGATTCCTGCCAATGTGCAGACTGTAACTGTACCTGGTCCAATAAAGGCTGCCGTAATGAGTGGCCCTGGTCCTATGGAATCGCTAAATTTTTTAAAGTTCACAGTGGGAATTTTTCTGAAAATAGGTAATTGAACAGAATTTTTGTAGGTTTTGATGCATACATTAAAAAAAATAAATGATTTGGATCAAAAGAATTGGAAAGGTTTTAGGGGTTTTACTACTCTTAGTGGTGCTATTTCTTGCTTCCCTGTATCGTCAAGATATTTCCCCTGATGAAGTCAATTCAAAATACCTTACCCCAGAATCTCAATTTATAGAAGTAGGCGGTATTCGTGTTCATGTGAGAATTAGGGGTGAAGGGGAACCCATTTTTTTACTCCATGGTAGCTTTGCATCCTTACATACTTGGGAGCCTTGGCAACAGGAATTGAGTCCCTACTACCAAACCATTTCCTTGGATTTTCCAGGACATGGACTTACAGGTCCTGATTCTTTAAAGCGTTATAGCACAAAAGATTACAGCCAGTTAGTATATGAATTGGCTCAGAAATTAGATCTACCCAAATACCATTTGGCGGGCAATTCCATGGGTGGAGGTGTCGCTTTGCAGTTGGCTTCTGATCATCCGGATCAGGTACTCTCGCTTAATCTGATAGATGCTGCAGGCGCAACAGCACCTGAACGGAAAACGGCAGATTCCACTGCCCAAAAGAAAACAAGTTCCGGAGGTGCATGGATTTTTCAGGTCGCCAGGCATCCCCTTTTTTCCAAATTGCTGCTTTCCTGTACCCCCAAATTTCTTTTTGAACTCAACATGAAACAGGTGTATGGGGATGATGCTAAAGTTACAGACGAGGTTACTACCCGATACTACGAACTGTTGTTGCGCGAAGGCAATCGGCGAGCGACCTTAGATCGATTGAGCATGCCAAGAAAAAGTAATTCCATTCAGTTTGAACGGCTGACTATGCCAACGCTCATTCTTTGGGGTGCCTTAGATACTTGGATTCCTTTGTCTCAGGGGCAGCGCCTACAGCAACTGATTCCAGGAGCAAATTTCGTTGTTTTCGATACGGCAGGACATGTGCCGATGGAAGAAATACCGACGGAGACTGTCGCAGAATACCTAAGTTTTCTCGGTGTGGAGGTTCGAAAGACCTACCTTCAGCCGTCGAAACAAATAGCCTATGCCAATTGAAAATTTAGTTTACCTCCTATTAGCGGCCTCAATGGGTGCATTGGGGGTCCTACTTTTTGGAAGGAGAAAACAAGCGGATGATGCAGCCCTGCGCGAGGAGCTTCGAGCCTTAAGTAGAACTTTAGATCAAAATTTGGCGGATGCGCGAAAAGAAGCTTCAGAAAACCTCCATAGGCAGTTTCAGTTGGTGTTTGATAACCAGCGTCTTGCTGGCAAGGAGCAGAATGAAGCCTTACAGCAGTTTGGTGAACGGGTGCGGCAGGCCTTAAGTGACTTGAGTGCTGTCCAAAGGGAGAAGCTTACCGAACTAAGTCGCCGCCAGGATGAGCTATTGAAAAACACGGAGCAGCGTCTCGAAAAAATCAGGGAAACCGTCGATGAAAAGCTTCATAAGACCCTAGAAACTCGGTTGGGGCAGTCTTTTGACTTGGTGAGCACCCAGCTGCAGGCGGTTCAAAAAGGGCTGGGCGAAATGCAAAGTCTCGCAAGCGGAGTGGGAGATCTTAAGCGTGTATTGACGAATGTAAAAAGCAGGGGGCTACTCGGTGAATATCAATTGCAGGCTATTCTAGAGAATGTGCTCAGCCCAGATCAGTATGTAGTCAATGCGGCGGTCACAGGAACGCGGGAACGGGTAGAGTTTGCCATCAAGATGCCGGGCCAAAGTGAAGAAATTTACTTACCCATTGATTCAAAATTTCCTCAAGAGGCCTATTTGCGATTGGTAGATGCGCTAGAAATTGCAGATAAGACCTTGGTAGACCAATACCGCCTGGACTTGATCAAGGCTGTGAAAAAATCTGCTGCAGATATTTCTACTAAATACCTCCACCCTCCACAGACTACTGATTTTGCGGTGTTATTTCTTCCCATGGAAAGTCTGTATGCGGAGGTTCTTCGGGAACCGGGACTTGCACAATACTTGCAGCAGGAGTACAAAGTAATTGTGACAGGTCCGACCACCCTTTCTGCCATCCTGAACTCATTACAGATGGGCTTTCGTACCCTGGCTATCCAGAAAAGAAGCTCAGAGGTATGGCAGGTTTTGGGTGCCATCAAAACTGAATTTGGTAAGTTTGGAGTCCTGTTAGAACGCACGCAAAAGAAAATTAGCGAGGCTAATTCTGAATTGGATAAGTTAGTCGGGGTACGCACGCGGATCATCCAACGCAAACTCAAGGAGGTGCAGGAATTGCCAGAAGGGGAGAGCAGTCGGTATTTGGAAGAATAATCCTCGTGAATGGATTTTTAAACCCTACTCAAGATTCCAAATCCATCTGCGCCAGGATTTTCGTGATTTTATCTTCCACCGACTCTGAGGATAGGCTGGTTCGGCTCAATCGATCTACTAAGATGGGGAAGGAGAAGGGGGTAAATTGGCTTGGGTAGCGAACCTGAATGGATTGGCCATTGATTTTTCGTACAGCTTCCACAAACATTTCTTGTTCCATCTGTTGGTTTAACGCTTCGGCACGTGCTTGCTTGAGTAGGAGATTTTCCGGGTCATATTCTTCAAACACCTGAAAAAGGAGACCTGAATTGGCTTGAATGTGTTTGAAACTAGTTGGCTTGCCAGGATATCCTTGAAATACGAGTCCTGCGATACTGGCAATTTCCCGAAACTTCCGCTTGGAAAGCTCGCTTTCATTGATGCAGTGGAGTATATCCTCTTCCAAGTGA
>SXGQ01299925.1_pt1 | contig 49758 bp, 42 predicted proteins | sample 3178371 | NCBI WGS metagenome assembly SXGQ01 (sample SAMN11356859, study PRJNA531348) | freshwater metagenome | isolation source: freshwater sample F1-20 | place: China: Fuxian Lake, Yuxi | collected 2017-12-25 | reverse complement strand
GGCGGCTGGGGCGGCCTGTGTTCTATTCTGTAAACTATGAAAATCTTATATCTTGTGTAGAAGCTAAAATCAAGAATCCCCTCAGGTGCTTCTTGATTTTGGCACATGCCGCTACCGGTAAATCGCGGTATACTTCTTCCTTAATATGTAGATATAGTATATATGGGGGGAGGGGCAACATTATCATATTTTCAAGATACTACCGTATCCGCATATAACTATAATATAATCTATAGTAATCCTGGTGATAACTTCCAAGCGGCTAACGTTACGGCACTACCGCCATACCGCGTGAAAGGCACCTGTGTTTGTCTGAACCCCGATGGTACTCCGAATAAAGAGGCATTTCAATATAACGGGGGCTGCTATAAATGCAGTAGCAAACGAGACGTATTTTACGCAAGAGGCGATGTTACTAATGATACTTGGGGGTCTTCAAAGTCGAATCAAGTCCCGATCAATCTCACATCTGTGGGATATAAACAATACGGTACACTAGATGAGGCAAAACAGGCCTGTGAAAGTGTAACGAGTTGTGGGGCTGTGCTAGAGGATTTCGACTATAGTTCTGGTTATGCTACATATACACTCGCCACGGGTATTCAGGGAGCCGGCTCAGGCGTCACTACGGGAAAAACAGGTTGGGAACTTACAAGAGGTGATACGCAATACAATTTTGGCGGAAGTATTAGTGAAAGTACACTAACTATTGAAGGAAGCGCCCCAACGTTTCCAGGATTTCCATTACTTCTTACCGGTATTGGAGTCGCAGATAATACACAGATAACAGGCGGCTCTGATAATAGATATACTATTACTCCCGAGCAATCCGTGGCACCAACGAATATGAAAGCTACAAAGATATCAACATTTGATAAAGGACCTATTACTATAAGGGGTCAGGCAGCCTCTTCATTGCCTATTCCAAGAGCATTCGCAGAGGATTATGTATCACTAACCCCACTACCACAACCTACATTAACTAGCCCCACGTCCCCTACATCAGGGGGTATCCTGTCGGATGCGATAAACTATCTCACGAATACCGTATCTGTATCATCGGCATTTGATATTATTGCGCAGGGTATCGAAAATCCGAATACTTATTACGTGATGGATGGAACATCACGTAAACTGTTGGGCACGCCTGCCCCTACGGATTTTGGTATTTGTGTAGGCCCGTGCGACCCGCAACATCCTATACACGACCCTATACAGTTAGTCTACGATATAGCCTATAGCGAAAACTCCGTACAAAAAAAGTTATTTACACTTACTGGCACAACATGTAGTGATAGTACGAAAACTACAATCGACCAACCAAGTATCCCTGCCACCTATATTCAACAAGAAGGCGATGATTGTGACAACTCTGCGGCGAGTGGCTATGGCGGAAGTCAAACGAATGTTCCCATTTACTCCAAAGTCAACCAGGCAGGTAGCTCTATTTGTCGCGCGGAATGCCCCTATGGAACTGTAGATAACGAGGACGGAACGTGTACAAAAACAACTATACTGCGCCCATCTGTTCAGCCCTCCTATTCTTCCTGTCCACCTGGATACACAAAAGTGGATTCATTATGTGTAGCACCATGTGACCCTGGATTTATGTTAGATGGTGAATATTGTGTGCCGACAACAACGAGTGGCCTCACATCCTTGAGCAATGCTGGCTCCAATAGAATAAACTGTACTGCCCAGCCGTTTACGAGTACATCTACATCCGGCTCTACATCAGCTACGAAGTGGTTATGTGATACGCAAGCGGATGTAGACGCTTTACTAGCCGGTCCCTCGACCACATCCGGCTCTTTTAGAACATATACAACGCCGAATGATACAATATGCCTGGCGGATGACCCGACAACAGGTATGTATTTCTGTCAAAGTATACAAGAGGCCAAGGATGCCACGCCTAACTATATAAGTGGGGGTATGTATGAAACATGCGATAATTTAGTAAAGGCATATTACGATTTATCGAATAATCTGACGATTCTGGCACAGGCATCATTGAATGCCAGAAACACGAATGAACAACTGAGAAACATACAGATTAGTTTAACAAATTCCATAAATGCGATGTGTCCCGCCAGCTCTTCTACATCAGGCTCGTCCACATGTAACCTTCTGCGCTCACAACTATCCGACTTACAGCAAAGTATTTCTACCGGTGGTAGCAGAGTAAACACTATACTCAATCCAGTTAGCCTTGCGATAGAATCCCGGACACAACTAGTCGCTCAAATGGACAAGTTTCAATGTGAATATTAGTCAGGGAGGATCACAAGATGATTCATGTTTTAGGAATATCTATATGGATTCATTTCATATGGATATTCGTATTAGGCGTTCTTTTATTTTTTCACCTCGTTCACGGAACTGTCTTTGAAGGATATCAAGTGGGCGGAGGATCCTCAACAGGAGGAGGGGGGTCTATAGCAACACCCGTTATAGCGCTTTCTTCTACATCATCTGCGCCCGTATGGGTTGAAAGATATCAAATTCAAAGTGGCACTTGGCTATCTGGAGCTTCTACAGATAGACTTCTATACCTAGATAAACTACCAAAAGGTGGTAAACTCGTATCTTCAAAGGGACTATTCACGCTTTTATTCCATACGGATGGGCGGCTTATACTATACAACTCGTCTGTAGGGGTGACTAGTAACAGTCTTCCAACAAGTAGCGGCTGTAGTGGCTCTGGCGCAGGCTCTAGCGCCTGTATTAATGGCTATCCAATACTATGGTCATTCTCAACAGGTAGCGCATCCAGCTACTTACAGCACCGCGGCACGAACAACATACGCATGATGAACGCGGATGAGTCAGCCAGCGCGAGCCAGCCTTTTTCGTCGCCCGCAGCCACTTCTACAGATCTAAAAAAATCATATTTACATATACTTGATACTGGTGAGCTGGTATGGTTTGCGTCCGATGGAACGACACTTTATAGTACCGGCACAGCCGTTGCGAATGTAAGCACTGCCTGTGGTGAAGTGGACTTCACGAGCCCTCTAGACCAATCCGATTGTTTTAGCTTAAGTAGATTCTTAGAAGCCAAACTAAGCGACATATCAACGTTTTCATCAAACGGCTCTACATTACAACTAGATGGGGCACAAAAAGCGCTATGTGGTATTCAAGCATATTATTCAGCCCTATCATGCGACGCCTATAGAGCTACTGTACCCGTTGTTCGATCCCTACCTACATTTGATGTATTGGCACCTAGTGCCTCTATAAAGGGTAGCATTTCCATGGGTGAAGATTTTATTTATACTACTGGCGATTTGACTAGTTCCGTATTTTGGGGGTATATTGTCTATTTAGGATACGGAACAAATATTCAAGGCCCATTCGTCGTGGAATTTGTTATGGACGGTGCGATAAAGATTACGAAAAAATATATAGGGGCGCCTATAACGAACGCCATTATATCGATAACCCTTGCTAGCCCGTCTATGGATACAAGTAGTCCTCCTGAGATTATGAAAGTCTCTGGCCTAGAAATAGTGGCTGCGGCATATCCTGGGGATAAGCATATTTCTATTGGCTCTAGCTTAACTAGTCCTCTGAGCGGCCCCACAGGTACTCCTACAATATGTGGCTCTGCGCCTGATGGAGGCACAATAAGACTCTTATCGCCAAGCGGTCCATTCACGGGTATACAAAGTATTTATTATGGAACTCCTGTTGGGAACTGTACAAATGGATTTCAGGCAGGGGTATGTAATGCGCTAGAGGCAGACCTCGCGAGTTTTCGTAATACTGTAACAACGAACTGCGTTGGAAAAACGACATGTGATATTTTTGTAACTCAAAAAACAATAAGCGGCTGTTCAGCTGGTGGTCCTAAAACACTCGCTGTGACACTATCGACCGCTGCTACAGGAGATAATCTTCCTAAAAATATAGAGATAGGTGATATAATATATATTAGAAAATCCGATTGTAATCCGTATGATACAGACAATGGTAACGGGACATGTACTGCGCGACTTTGTAGAATAGGAGAAATAGATGACCAGAAGGGGAACTGTATACCATATGACTGTAGAACAGTTCCAAGATTCGTAGATGGTCCTTTAGATTTTGATAACATGGACGGCACGTGTACATCACCAACAGTATATAATAATAGTGGCGCTACAATACTGCCTAAACAGCTAGAATCAGTACCAAGGCCACAAGCAGGAAGCTTGATAACAACCATTACTACTACAAATAATATAGTATACAGGTTCGGCGGAGATCTATCGTATCCAGCAGTGTCTTTTGCAAGTGGATTCGTATACGATAAAACAAGGGGGGGAGACAGGGGCACAGCCTATTCAAAACTTACTGCCTACCCTGCCCTCCCCACATATATATATAGTAAAAAGCTTGGACCATTTGTTGTAGCCAGTAGACCCACGACAAATAAGATTCGAATAGACACATTAACGTTGCCGGTAAATGTATTAAATACAGGTAGATTAGATCCAGATAAAAGATTTATATTAAATCCAGTCGCCCAAAGTAGAAAAAGTATTATTGAAAAGGCACGCGCAAATGATGGTAAACCTGTACATATGTATACGCAAGGTGTTACGTCCTATAATGAGTTATATAGTCAAATAGAAGACAGGTATGCCTTGCCAGAGGCAGGGCTCATTGATGCACAGCTATATAAAATAAGCTATAGTGACGGGGTATTCCGCGGGTCGTTTACATCTATTATCGCTGGAAGAGATGCTATAAATGAACGCATATCAAAGACTATAACAACTGGTACCAGCGGTAGTGAGGGCATTCGTCAAACTGGTGTAGATGGAAAACAAATTGATTTAACAGGCGTTGGTCAAAAATGGGACGGTACATTTACTATAAGAAACTTTAATCCATTTGAAGGCTTAGAATATACACTAACATTGTCGGTAAGTAGCACGGCAAATACATATATCGCCCTAGAAGATGCTCTAGAAGGTGAATATCCACCGGATACCGCACAGGGCTCTTCTACTACACAGGTCTCTAACCCCCTACTTTCTGGCACAACTGCGCTGAACAATAAAGTACTTGTTACACCCGTGAAACAAACCTTCGTATGGAAGTTTATACAGCGGTATGAAACGATTGTGATACATGCCTATAAAACAGGGGATACTGCGGCGGTAACATTCACCTTCAGTTATCTCGAAATAAAAGGGGGTGTTAATGGGCCGGTAACGCAGCTAGCTTGCTCTAATGGCTCTACTACTACAAATGGGTTTACACAATGTAATCCGAGTGCAGCGGATGTGGCTGCGGGCTCTGCGTCGATTGGCTCTACAGGGGCCGCAGCGAATGCTGCAGCGAGTGCCGCCGCCACGGCTGCTCTAGGATGTGCGAATGGGACGGCACCAGCAAGTAGTTGTGGAGGGGGCTCTTCTGGAAGTAGGGGCTCTTCTGGAAGTGCGGGCTCTTCTGGAAGTAGAGGAAGTAATTCTGGCTCGAGCCCCCTAAGAATCAATAAAATACAATGGGCGGCGGATGCCGCTGCGGCGGCAGCTACCAATGCCGGCGGAAGGCCAGAGCAGGTATTAGCGGCGGCAAGGGCGGCTGCCATTCAAGCAGGGGCAGCCGCAGGCTCTGCGGCATCGACCACAGCAGAGCTTGCTCAACAGCATGTGGATAAGCAGATTATGAACCAGTAATCTTAACGTGAGATAATATAAAAGTTAAGCGCACTGCGCCTAACTTCTATATTAAACACTATATCTAAATAGTAGGCAGGGTCGATGTTTGGAAACGCATTTGTTCCTCTTTTTATTTTAATATTTTTCATATTGGTTTTTATCTTGTACATGTGGTATGATAAGAATGAACGTGAGAAGAAAAAGAGAGAGCCCGCTGTGCCAAAGTATAGTACCCCGAGCACAGAAGAGGTCAAAGAAGGATTTCAAGCATTGACTGGGAGTGATCTTGCCGCCGCGCAGGCAGCCGCTGGTGGGGCCGAAAACTACAATGCCGCTGTCAGTAATTCTGGCTCCGTAGACTCGGCGTATGGCTATGGCTCTAATCTATTAAATAGGGGTTCTCGTCGCTATAAAAGTCAGTTTGACTATTATAATACAAGTAGTGGTAGCTCCAAAGCATATGGCACTTGGGAAACCACCCCACAAGATAGTTTTTACGATTTATATGAAAATAATGAGGCATATGCGAAATATTATATGGCTCAAAAGCTAAAAGATATCATTCCTGTAAAACAACCCATACCTGACTACGGCGGTAAACTCGGAACCTTCGATAGTGATAATATTAAAATTCCTTGGGACTCCGATAATAGTTCATATAACCAATCAGACATTGTATGGGGTATTGTAAGTGAACAGGCATCAAGGTCTATTTATTTGAAAACATGGATACAAAACCTACTGGATAATGCGAATCAAATGGAAGAATGTAGCGAGTCGAATAGTGTTAACTATTGTTATCGTTCACCCTTATTCCAAGTTACGGTAACTGACCCTGGTGTTGCAAATGGAATAAAAGTAGGAGAAAGCCTCGTTTCGTTTGTAGGAAGTTATATTCAAGGATATGGTGATGATATGATTAGAAGATTTTACTCTAAACCTACAGGGGCAATTGGAGCAGATGGAAAACCAACACTTAGGACGATGAGCTTTAGTGAGATGTTTGAAAAAAATAGATCGATATTTGGTGTGAATCGAGTTACAAGTTTAATGAATAGTGGATTAACATATGCGCGAAATACATGGTCTTCAGCAAGAGTACCCACAGTGGCTGCCCAAGTTGGCCCACATTTACAAGCCGCAGGGAATAGAAAAGCCGCGAATTTGGCTGTTAAACTAAAGGTGAGAAGAAGCGTATATTTGAGATCTGCGCTCTCTACTATGAAAGCGGCTTTTATGAAAAATGGCTCTACTATAGTTTCTGTTTCATCAAGCTTGGCAGTGGCTGCGAAAGCGGCGGTAGTGGCTGCGATAGCGTCAGGGGTGGGGGCGCTCGCCGCCGCCGCCCTTGCTATATTAGCGGCAATTGCTACAGGTGTTGCTAATTTTTGCTTGTTCTTTTTCGGCTATTTTTCTATGTTTATTATGTGTGTAGACGCCCTAATAACACCAATTGTAAATGCCCTATTTCATCCAGGGGGTACATGCCCTACTGGAACGAAACGATTGTCAGAGCTCATACCTGAGGCGGCGATGTTTATCATAGCGAGTTTTATACCAATGGGCAGTTTTCTACAAACATTTGACCCATTCGTGTGCTGGAATAATAGTGGTGCGCATTTAATGAAACCTCCAAGAATCCCTTCTTTCATGGCGGATAATACACTTTCCTTGATATATCATGCAGCGTGGATGGGCGGGAAGATACCTGGAGTAACCACTACAAACAGAGAACTCAATATTATTTCTGATCCCTTACCTCCAAACTATAAATGGATACCCGAATCCGATTTAGCAACAAATCCGAATTTCAACAAGATTTTAGATTGGGCGAAGGGGTCTGCGGCCTCAGGAAGCTTCTCGGATAGAAGTATTTTATCAACTATTGGCTCGGGTGGCTCTGCCAGCGCATTCGCGAAATACATCGCCGTTCAGACATGTCCTTCTGGTACTACACCAAGTCAAGATGGATTTGAATGTGTATCAGCGACGTATAATACAGACGTGAAACAACCGTTTTTAACACCCTGTGCGACCGGTGAAGCGGACGATGGACAGAACTGCTGGAAATCGTATTATGGTAACTGTACGGGAGGCATGTCATTTGAACAGACGAACTCGTGGAATGATACATATGGATTTTTCAGACTTGTAGGGACTCCGAGGGTCTGCGATGGACAAGGGGGCAGCTCTTCTAATGATATCACGCAAACATTCTATCAACGCAGCCAGTGCGAGCCAGGGTATGAAAAGGATAATGGGGGATTATTATGTTTTGCGAAATGTAAAGATGGATATACACGTATAGGTGCGATATGTAAGGGTGGTGCCGCCATTAAAAGAGAGTTTATGTGGGGAACACACTCGATGTATTATGATCAAGAAATCGACAATGAGAACATGCGAACGCTGGATGATGTGAAAATACCCTATTGCGATTTTTCATCACCTGTTATGCTTGATAGAATGGCACAGTTTTATTATAATAACTCTATTAATAACCCTACACTAAATGAAGATGGTACTATTACTATTCAGATGATTACAGGATTCAGCGGCGTAATTGCCTCTTCAGAGTTGTCATGTGACGTGGCATGCGTGATACGATTTATCACATACGACCCTATCACAGGTGGTAAATATAAAACTGCCACCGATGGATGTACAAAAAACTATGTTGGCGATCCGTATTTTGAAGGGTGCCCATTCTGTTACCGAAGATTCTATTTCATACGCGGAGAGCAGGACAAACAGGGAGAGTTTACAGTAACCGGCTGTACTTTCACAGATTATACTGCGCCCGATGCGATGGTATACACTGGGGATATGTCTTCGAATATTATACAGTCTTTACCGAAAACATGGAAAGACAGTAATGATCCCAGTAAGCGTAGTGGCATCGTATATAAAGATGCCACTATCGTCGATCCTGCCGCATTAGATAGAGAAATGAGAAATGGTAACGTATGGGAAGAAGCTGGTATCAATATGTTCACGGTAGCTATTACAATGGGGCCGATGATGGCGGCGCCTTATGCTGGTGTTGCAGGGGGGAGAGTACTTATGGGGGTAGGTATTGGCGCAACCATAGCTTCACCGTGGATAAATCAAGGTCTAGTAGCAGCTGCCGGCGGCGCGGTAGGATTGAGTGGTATTTATAATAGTATAAATACATTTGTATACGGCCGAGGTAATAATCTCTCTGTGGGAACTAATACATCATATTATACAATCAATCACGGGCCTATATATGAGATAGCGAAAGGGTATGCCCCAACGATAGATTTCTGTCAAACAAGTATTATTGGAATAGATCACTGTGCGCATAAATACGTAGTGCGCGACATGGTAAACAAATATCACAATGAAAACCGCTTGAAACATATACATAGCATAACAGATATAGAGCCTCGTGGAAAAAGGGGGTGCTATTACAAATTCAAGGAAGTTGATTATGATCCTGTAAGGAATTTGGAGAGTGAGATCGAAGTAGACAAAGAAATCATCCTACAACACGAAATAAAAGATTATGCCACCTGTACATATGGCGCCACAACATTCACATTTAACCTGAATGATCCGAACTATCCTATTCGCTCGTATATAGAGCCTGCGACCCTTGGTTCATCTAACCCGCGTATAATATACCCTACACGTGATATGGTATACACATCGGATTTGACGGCGCGCTTCGTACGCGTGAGACCCCCTATAGCAGGAGGTGACGGATTCTTGAATCTTGCGCAAATTGCCGTATTTGATATAAGCGGAATAAATATTTCTATAGATAAACGAACATACGCAACAAGCACATTTTCAGGGGCAATGTCCGCAAAAGAACTTGTCAACGGTACGGTAGATTCTTCAGGCTCTACGCTGGCCTCTGTATGGCAACAGGGTACTGTGAATCGCGACACAGAATATTTCGAAATAGACCTCAGTCAGAATATGGTAATATCTGCGGTAGTATATGTTGGAGGAAGTATAAGTCGCACTCGCAATGAGGGTGTTCGTATAGAGTTTCTGTATTCAAATGGGGCAACAGAGAGCCCTCTTTATACAATAACACTACCCAATAATGATATTATTCAGAACCTACCTGTATTTTCTTCTATGTACACAACTCCCTCATATCCATTCGCAGGCCCTATTAAGATTCCTAGACCGGTTGTGGACGGCGGCGTGCTTGGTAATTTTGTTGGCTGTATTAATAAATGTGAAGATAGAAATATTATAGACAGTTTGATAACACAATACAATGAAAGCTCGCCTGATACGGAAATCTTAAAAGTGGTGAATGGAATCACGACATCGTCGAATACATGTGAATATCAGACGGAAATGCTAGTAAATGACATTGCCGCTGGAAGCTCCAAGGGAAAATCCAGTGTAGTCAATCAGTTTGTCTCCATGCAGTTGAGTCTTCCGAATGTTGAAAGCCGCGCGGGCAATATATTTGCCAGATATGTGAAAATCACACCGAGCTTTACACCTGGGACTATCTTGGAAATATCGAAACTTCTTGTGTGGAATACAAACACAGACACACAAAATGTAAAAACTGCCGGTTATAACGTTGCCTATGTTGACCCAGTTAGTGTAAGAAATAGTGTCTCAAAGGATAATGCAAAAGTAAACTACTACAATGAAATTTATGAATTGAATGAACTGCCCCCACCGCCACCGCCCGAAGTAGATGTAACCGATGGAGGAAATATCGCCCAGGAATATCCACGTATATTCAGGGCGGCAGACAATGATCCAGATACGCATTTCACGGTTGATTTGCTTGGCAACTATGAAATCTTCCAAATCCAGTTTGTAGGTCGTAAAGACCGTATGTTGGGTGGCATCAAAGGAATCAAGATTGAGTTATTCAAAGATATGGGCGCAGAGATGGGTAGTAGTTATAATCGTATAAAATGCTGCGATGGAACGTATCCGCCCGTATATACATATACTTTACCAACAGACGACGAGAACCAGCTATTCCGAGTATATCCTCCCGCCAGATGTAGCTTTACTCTGAACTCATCGACTCTTCTTGCCAAGCCAGTTTATTTACAGGACAATGTGGCACCTCTCAGTGCGCGCGACACTTCTGGTGGGGTACTCGCACTCTCCAACGTCCTATCCAAACTAAGCTCTACCTGGGAAACAATAACATCTACACAGGCACAAGATCTCACTGCTCCTGTTCTCGAGAATGTGAAAGAGTCCAATACCATTGTACATAGTATGTTAGAAACTTTATCAAAAACGAAGACCATAGGAACAACGGGTAAACACTGTTATGATACAGATGTGATGAGCATGATGATGACAAGATACAACATCGCACGTGGGCCGAAAGATACGGATGAATATGGTGTTGCGAAATATACGATGAATCGTATCCTGAAGGCAGGACAGGCCACTGCGAATCAATGTGATGTTCTTTTTGAAGAGTTATATGACATATACGACGACTATATTAACGATGTGACAAATCCTGAAAATAAGGGTAAACGAATCAAGGCTGTGCGATTTACGATGGGCGCAGATGGTCTTCCGGTTGGAGACGCAGTTGGCGCACCTCAGAAAAATATAGTCGACATTAGCGCTAACGCACTCGGAATCGTATCTGACTCAAGCGCCTTGGATAGGCCATTTACTGGGCCGACATACGCAGTAGATTGTAGAGATCAAGTCTATCTTGCTGTTATTAAATCAATCTTGGAGCAAGGCACACAGCCCTATAAAGAATATATCTCTAGATCCAGCTTCAAAACGGTAAAAGATTCATTCCAGAGTACACCGCTATCATGCGAATACATAATGTCAAAAGATATGCTGCTTACGAGCCCACGCTCTAGTTATTCTCTGCCACTACCGAATTTTACTACGTATGTAAAGGCTGTGTTTAGCATGAATCCCGACGGAAGAATGGCATTACAGACTGTAAAGGAATACCCTCCTGAAGATATAACATTCTCTAGCGACTATATGAAATCCTACCTGAAAGGCGTGGAAGTCGACCTGCCAAGTATATACTCGTATGACCCTTCAAAGGCTGTGTCGAGGCGCGTGAACTCTACGCCTATTACATTATAATATAACGGCGTCAATTCTTAGGCAATATATGATAAATATATAATAGAATGCTTCTGCGAGTATGGATACTCGGTATCCTACTCATAGTGGTTACATGGATTATATGGAACTGGAATCAGCAAGAGGGTTTTCAATCGCCCAGCGGAAGCGGCAGCGGCAGTTTCCAAGCACTGGGGCAATATACTTTACCAACACCGGCAGGCGATGAACAAGCCAGAAATAACTTCTGGACGATTCTCAATGAACAAAAGGCGTGGAATGTTCCGAAGAATACACGATTGTATACCACAAACTTTGCCGCTGGCTCTTCTGTAGAGGCTGAAGCTGGCTCAGGCACAACAAAGGCACTTCTGAAAGCTGTCCAATATCCAGGAAAATCCGACAAATTCACGGCGGTCTTTCCGAACTACATCTCCATCTACGCTTTAGCCAAATATAGGAAGGACCCCGTGGCAGCTCGATATGCCTTGATAAATAACTACAACGGGCTACAGGAAGAGCTCGAGTCGGCTGTTCAAAGTGGCTCAGAGCGCGCAGCGGACGCACAATACAAACAGAGTCCGGAATTGTCAAATTTCTGGGCATGCCGAGAGCTAAATGATCTCGCGATGGCCTTATACGGCCAAATAATCAAGGTGAATGCGGCGGTAAAAGGGGTAAATGATACCGAGCTACTCGCTGAATCTGTTCATGATGAAAATATGCGGCTCCAAGGCAGCGCTACTGCCTGTATGAACCAAGGTGCCACTCCTTCTGCGGCCTGTATACAACTTGCCACACAAGATGAAAAACTCTTTCCGCTTTTGGAAAAATATAATACTGCCAATAAAATACTGTTTACCGATGGTGAGAAACTCCAGGAAGTGCTCAATACAGTTTTACAGGCATATAAAGGGCTGAAGAACTGTGCTGCCACAACATCTACGCCTAACGCCGGCTCTGCGTATCCCTATCCGAACCCTCCATCGATTTCTTCCGTGTTCTCTCAAAGTTATCTCGATAACCTAGATTCCGTCAGGGCAGAAGAGTTATCTGTGAAACTGGAAGAGTTATCTCCCTACTACGTATCAAAGAAACTACTCGGTTTTCTAACGAAACAGATTATAGCTGGAACAGGATTCAAGGCCGATTTACAATCGGCGACGGACTACTTACAAGATACGTCCAAAACAGCGAATGCCGTGATTTCTATTACTGGCCAAGGGATGGGCTCAGGACAGTTTTACAATGAACTTGGTGGCTCATTTGGCGGTCTTGGCGCCATAGTCTCATGTCCCGGTGGTTACTATTGTCCGAAAACATCGCCTATTCCTATACTTTGTCCCGCAGGGAGTTTCTGCCCCCCAGGAGACCCAGATAGCCCCTATTTATGCTCTGACCAAGACCCTACAAAGCCATATAGTGATAAGGGATCGAGTGACGCGAGTCAATGTAAGAGTACAATACCTAATGGTTATTATTATACAGCGGATACATCACAGGAACCCCCTATACTTACACAACTTCCTTGTCCTGAAGGGGGGTACTGCCAAGGTGGCAGGATAATTCCGTGCCCCGCGGGAACATATAACTCGAAAAAGGCGTCCGAGTTACCAGGAGCCTGTTTACCGTGTCCAAAGGGGGCGTATTGCCCTGCCTCGGGCAGCTCTGTACAGACGGCGTTAGGTCCAGTAACACTCGGCTCCTCATCCCCAACACCCTGCCCCCCTGGTAAATACAATGATTCACTAAGTAACAGTGACCCTACCGCATGTAGAATATGCCCCGCAGGGACCACGTGCCCAAATAAGGGACTTTCATCGCCCACGCCCTGCCCCGCTGGCACATATTCTTCTCAACCAGAGCTCAAAGGTGAATGTACTCAGGGACCCGCGGGCAAATATTCTTCCGATACTCGTCAAACGAATGACTCCAGTTTTACAACGTGTAGTGTGGGGCATTATTGCCCAGCAGGCTCAAATAATGAGTTGCCTTGCGGGCCAGGAAACTATTGTGATGCCACGGGAATGTCTTCTCCCAAGAAATGTGCGAAAGGGCGATACGGAAGTAGCTCGAATAATACTACGGCCCAGTGTGATGGCCCATGCGCGGCAGGATACTATTGTGATGAAGGGTCTGTTATCGCAAAACAGGGGCTCTGTCCTCCAGGATACTATTGCGAGGCTGGAACACAGCAGCCACTTAACTGCCCTGCGAACAAATTCTGCATCCAAGGCACGTCTGTTCCTGCGAACTGCCCCCCAGGAACAACGAGCACAGGTGGGGCCACAGATATCACCGGTTGTGACAGCTGTCCAGGAGGGAGTTTCTGTCCTGGAAACGGAAATAATCCTGTAACATGCCCTATAGGGAGTTATTGTGGAGGTGGCAATAGCGCCCCTGTACCATGTCCCGCAGGCTCTTATTGCGATGTAATAGGCTTGTCTGAGGGGAAGCCATGTCCCGCGGGGACATATAATAATACCGCGGGGGCAACTCTCCTCTCACAATGTTTGCCATGCCCCGCAGGGAAGTTCAATCCAGGCACGGGTCAAACTGCCTGTAATGCTATCTGCCCTATAGGAAAGTATTGCCCATCTGGCACAGCGAATCCCGTGGCTTGCCCCATGGGCGGCTACTGCGATGAAGAAAGTCTGGGCGCACCCAAGCTTTGTAGCCCAGGAACATATTCTGATGCGTTGGGTGCCACTTCTCCGTCAACATGCCGTCCATGTGAGCCTGGAAAGTATTGCCCCAACTCTGGCGGCTCCACTGGTACCTTGTGCCCACCAGGTACATTTTGCCCTGGCGGCGGTATAAATGCGAATCAATGTATAATCGGTGAAATGTGCCCTGTATCTGGAATGAGCGCAGGAGCCGCATGTCCCGCAGGATATTATTGCCCCACCGCAGGTGGAAGTCGTGGGATACAGTGCCCGGCAGGTACATATTCTACAGGAGGCGCAACTTCTTTATCAGGATGTATACCATGCCCTACTGGAACCTACTCTACAGTTGGCGCAACTTCTGCGGCATGTACGGCTTGCCCCGCAGGAAGATATGGCAATTCCACGGGTTTAACAAGTGATGCGTGCTCAGGTCAATGTACGGCTGGATATTACTGTCTGCCTGGCTCTTCAAGTCAATACGGTGGCACCGCCACTATAACGAGTGGCACATACCTGTGCCCCGCTGGTAGTTATTGCCCTACAGGCTCTAGTTCAAATATAGGTACTCGGTGCCCACCTGGAACATACAATAACTTGGTAGGAAAAGAAAGTATAACAGATTGTAAACTCGGAGAAAAGAGGTATTATTATGGAATCGGTACAGTGGCTATGTATAATCTGCTGTGTCCAATGGGATACCATTGCCCAGAAGGGTCGGGCTCCCCTACAGGTAGTTACACTACTACAATAGCCTATGAAACAGGGAGCAAAACAGTAGGAAACCCCCCTGTTTCATGCCCCAATGGTTATTACAATGATTATGAAGGGGCGGAGGGGCCTGACGAATGCTATAGCTGCGCAGATGAAGGGTATACAACATCCAATGCTGACCATACTGGTTGTATATAAAACGCGCGAATATTTGATGTGTTTTTCACCTGATTATGTAGATGTACCTTGATTGGGTACTGCCCTTACTAAGTATACTCCTTATATGTATGCTCATATACGGAATTTACTATCTCACAAGCCCCCTCCACAAATCAAAAGCATTTTTAGAGCCCTTTTTAACGGCTGTGCCCCCACAAACATATAGTATACCGGCGCTATCAGGCATATCGGGTCGATATGTCCGCATAAGACCTTCTTTAACGCACGGTGACGGTTATCTTACGATATCGCAGATTCAAGTCATTGATTTCGAAGGAAAAAATGTGGCACTCAATACAAAAGTTACCGCATCGAGCAGGGGAGGAAGCCCGATGGACCAGAAATATGGTATGGCAGTATTATATGGCGGTGTGTATAACTATTTGGAAGGCACATCAAAAGATGAGACCTCTATTGTTGATGGCAATACAGCGCCCCGATTTGGCCTGAATAATGTATTTGAAACTTCCGTCGAAAATAAGAATGTGCGGAATGATGGATTGCCAGACAATCAATACGTAGAAATAGATTTATCGGCAAACTATATCATACAAAATATCATTTATACAGGTCGCGCCGATTCGCAGAATCGACGGATGTATGCGCCAGATGGGTCCTATGATACCATTGATCAAGTGAGCCGCCTCACAAATATGCGTTATGAAATACTGGATACAAATAAAACACTTGTTACTTCTGGCACATTTTCAGATAATCCTAATACACATATAACAACGATTAGTTTTTCAGAATCCCTATTCAATGTAGGCGCAGGCTCTAGTGCCTTAGATACTGTTTCTATACCCAATGTGGAATATTTTAAAAAGTATAGCGCTGCGTATAGTAACGCACGCGATGTAATAAAAAATAATGTATCACTCATACGACAAGTGAATTCTCTATACACTGCAGTAAATACGACGAAAACGGCAACGACGTTAAATAGAACGTTTGATATATCGGGTAATATATATTACCCGATAGTTAAAAGCTCCCCTATACAGTTTTATAAAAATATTTATAAGGCTGCTGGATGTCCTTCTGATAATTCATATTGTTTACCGAATGCGGGTACAAGCTCAGCAGGCTCTTCTCCTGGTATTAGCATTCGCGCCACGGCAATAGGAGATTCCTTGCCTACGACTATTCCTATACAGATATTTGGAAGCGCAACGGCTGCTGCTAAAGCCGAGTTAACCCAGAGTATAAATCTATGTAACTCTGTATTTCTTGGCGCACCAGATATTGTAGAAAACTACATTCGCGTAAGCTATGATACTAACTTGGATAATATCAAGCCATATATTCGTGCTCCAGATACGGATTTAAACTCTAGTGATTCAAGGTGGTGTATGCCAGATATTGTTCAAGTGTTTACAAATGGAAAATATGAAATACAAGTGGCTGCGGCGAATGTGGCATGGAATACGAGTGCTATAGGACCAGATACGAAGTGTATACAAGAAAAAACCACGGCATTGATTCTAGCAGGTGGCTTGAACACTTCATTCGAACAAATACAGGCCACAGCGGCCTCACAATGTCCAAATATTAAAAAGGGGAACTGTATAACTCTACTCGATCCCACTAAGCTGGCCCTGTTTCCTTATGCGGCCAGAGTGTTCATGGTACAGTGGATTCAGAATCGCACGATTCGCTATAAACGTTTTATGAATACTAATAAGTTTAATGAGTTAACGGCCGGCGGTGCTAGCCGAGCCACAGATCTAAACAATTTCAAGGCGGGGGCATCCCCCTATATACCAGAAGTGGCACCCATGATACAGGTGCCAAACTATATCGACCTGAGATCACCCCTTCTTCTCGATAGTATTGCCCAGCAGTTCTATGAAATGCTGGGAGGAAGATATATCATGAGCTTCATATATGATGTTCTACCCCTCGGCTCTACAATGTTAGATGTTCGTTTTGACTTGAAAGTTCACGCAGATGACATCAACTCCTTTCAACCGCTGGCAGATTTGAAGGCACAGTTTGAAAATATTACACGCCTATCGGGCTCCAGTGTAACAATAAACCAAGACATATATGACCAGTCGAATATTGATTATCAGGTAGAAAAGTCAAAGGGGGAGCTCAATGCGATACAGAATACACTTACTACATTGAAGGGGGCGGTTGCCCGCATATTCTATACAGGGGCATCCAGTGGCTCAGGTGTAACTGGAGTCGTGACGATAACAGGCTTGATATTTGACAAAAAGGCTGTTACATCTTTTATTCCAGAAATGAATTGCGGCATGATTGTTCCAATAGGTGAAGAAGATGGTAATGTGAACTATGTGCCTAAAATGGATTTTACCTTAAATAAACCGGTGAATACTATTACATGTAATGATCCTAATACCATACGCACTATGCTAGATGATTATACACAGATGGTTACACAGGATAAAAATATATTGCTTAAGGCTAGCCCGCCCCTGGATACATCAAAAGGAGACCTATTCGTGAATAGAGTAATAAGCTCTGCCCAAGTAAGCCCACGCCACTGTGTTTTACAGTGGGATGAACAACTGTATGATTCTGTTACAAATAAGCCGTCAACGTCGTCGAATATTACACGCTATGGTCTATTTACATATGTAAAAGATACAGAGAACTGGTATTCTCCAAACTACACATTTGACGCAAGTGGATTCAAACTCCTCGCGGCACCTGGCGCTGGACCTATCCTACCTGCGTGCCAGTTTGATCCGCTATATTATAGTAGGTCTGCGGGCGACCGCTTTAATGCGCTCGGCTCATCTGCCTCTGCCATACAGACCTTACAAAACGATTTCATACAAAATCTGTTTAAAAACGGAAAGGGGCCTATATGTCCACAAACCATTCCAGGGTATTCATTCATCGATACAGCTCCCTATATTGACGCCGATCCATCGACTGCCTCAACCCTCGTGGCAAACTACAAATCACAGATGGCCACTGGAGCAAACCCTGTAGTGCGTGGACCTGTGAGTCTTACGACCTTGTCAACGCCTATTACATATACGAAACCTCTTCCTTCGCAGACAAATCTCGCAAATGCCTCTGGAGTTTGCCCTACAGTTACGTGTGATGATATGGACGTACTATATTCACTCGTAGACCAGTATAATTCTGACCCATCTCTTCCTGGAACGATTATACGCGTCTCACACGCCTATACACCGAATCCGAATCAATGTGATATAAAGGCACAGATAAACTATGAATCCGACATACAAGATATCATTCCTGTAACATCGATAGATCCGACAACGAACCAGCCTGTAAAAACATTTCCTATGATTAAAAAGGGTACTGTATCATATAGTTACAATGCCTCGAAAGAGTTACAAGGGAGTTCAAAGGCGCTAGGAAGCTCTATGACGGGCGTACAAGAAACAACGATTGCCCTATACGTACAGGTGGATAAATCGAACTGCTCTTATAATCTAGGTGATGCGAGTGGCCAGAATTCGGGCTATTCTATTCAACCCAATACTCCGCAATTGTATAAGCCACTCGTTTATGTAAAAGAGCTAGGTAAACGTAGTATAGATGACGCAGGCTCATCTATAAGAAATATTCAGACAAACTTCGCAGCGACAGAGGGTAGTGCGAAGAAAACTATTACATCCTATAGGGCTGATACATATGCGGCATTGGGTGCCATAAATAAACCGCTGACAACTTGTCCTGGAACCGCCCTAGGTTGTAATGATCCATCTGTTCAAACGAATATTATGGTTTATTATGCGCTTCAATCATCGGGAGTATCTATGAGACAGATTCTTAAAATAGGCTCCCTAGATGGTCGTAGTTGTGATGTTACATTTACTACGAGTACGAACGAAACACGCGGAGCTCGTTTCACCATGGGATTACAAGGTGGAGTCTGTAAACCCTCGGGAGTAGTTCAGCCGATTCTACCCACGCCATCCTATGATAATATAAAAGATATGACAACCCCCCTCAGCACAGCGAATACTATCGGCTCGACCAGCAGCGGCTTTACAGATTATTCGCCTGCCTTTGTAAATCCAAATATGGGTTCAAAAGAGTATATTATTGCGACAGAAGACTCATATCCTCTAAAGGCACATGGATTTGGATTAGACCGTAAGCGGAACTCTGGGCCTGAGACCGCCATACATGAAAAACAGTTTGAGCCCCCTCTCCAGCAGGAAATACCATTTGTGAAAATGGACACAGAAACACAGCCGACATATAAATATATACGCTTTCGCCCGCTGAGAACACGTGATATGAACTCAGAAGGAGTTCATATTGGTAAATTCACATTCTATAGCGGCAACGACCCTGTATTATTCGAAGGCACTGTTACGAATCCTATGGGGACATGGGAAGGTAATATAAAACACGTCATTGGCCCTGGGCTACGCAAGGGATGGTATGACGCCCATAAAAGGTCTCTCGTATTCGCGTTCAAAGTTCCGCTCATTATTAATGGCTACAGTTTCCACACCGCAGCGCCTGGAAAGAGTACTGGGAATGACCCTGTGGCTTGGAAAGTGGAGGGGTCCACAACAGGCACTTTCTGGACTACCTTAAATGAACAGAAGAAGTTCCCTACACCTGTGGAGCGCTATAAAGAGATTCCCATACAGGCATTTTATGAGACACCTTTATAGAATGACTACACGACGCTATACGCAGCGGGGCCATAAGCAACGCGGATATAAGCAGCGCGGAGCAGGGTGTGGCTGTCTTCCCCAGGGAGGCGGGTATCGTGCGACACGTCGTAATCGTGCCATGCTACGCAAATATCGCGCTGGCAAATCCATCGGATTTACTGGCATAGCCTCTTTAAAGGCGAAGGGGCTCTTGCCGCGCACAAGTCGTAAGAATAAGGGGAAAAAGATTGTCGGCCCTAAATACCGATGATAAGCTTGACACAGACAACACCAGAAGAAATTCCACGCACTCGATGTGGGTATACACCGAGTGAGTCTATTCGCGCCTTCGACAAGGCCATGTTAGAATCAGGAGTGATTGGCAGTGGCAAGGCCCTACATTTCGCCGCAGATATTGTTACAAGTGGCGGCTTCGATTCATGGGTTCGCTCCGCATGGGATTATGCCATCTGCCATATCGGCCTCGCATCGCCGCGCATCTTCGTCTATCTCAAAAAGCGCATTGAAGAAATCCGCAATATGCTTTCGAAACTCCCGGATGAGGGCGCGTATGCGCTAGAAGAGTTCCAGGTCCGCGTTGGTGAAATCGTGCTCGTTTTAAGAGAGGCACCGGCGCGCACTGCTCTGACATGGCCGAAAGTTGGTGCAGAAACGCATACGGAAGGATGGGTTCGTGCGATTGCCTCTGCCCCCGAGACAGCCGTCCTACGGAAAGTGTGGCGCCCCGAGGGTGATTCATCCGTTCTTCGCTTTATGGGCGCAGAGCTATGTAAGGCAATTGTGGATGGGGCCACAGAGAAGGCCCTATTCTGGGTCAAATGGGTGTTCGAAGAAGAGGCGCGTGTAAAGAAGGAGACGAAGGGCGCGAACCTCAGCTCCTATGAGCGTGGCGCCATTGGCTCGAAACAAAAGGCGGGGGCCGGTCTCTTTGTTCTGGCCCTATATGCGGAAACCTATAAGGAGTTCGCTGCAAAGGGCGTTGTGCGAATGCACGAGGAGTTCCAGACTCTTATGGATTTGTGGCGAAATGGTAAAGATATTCAGGGTGGCTCGAAGAAACAGATTCTCACAGTACTTACCCAGATTTTGTGCGAAGTCCCGCGATGGAAAGTGCCAGCTGCCCCCGCCCTAATAAAGGACCCGGTCGCCATGTCCCAGGCCATTCGGCAAGTGCCAAAGTTTTTCCGCGAAGTTTTGGCCTATGACCCCCCCGCGGGTGTGGCTGCCATTACAAAGGCATTCCGTTCTCGTGGAAAAGTGGATGCCAAAGTTATTACGAAGGCGAAAAAGGGGGAGGCCGCGGAGAATCAGATGTCCGCCTTTGACAAAGCCCTGGATGACTATTTTTCACGCGTCTAAGTAGAATGAAGAATCGTTTGAGAAAGGTTGTAAAATCTGCTCGTAGTCTATTGCGCGGAGTAACGAAGCGCGTGAAGAAGTTTTTCGGTCGCGGAGGCTCTAATGCCGACCCTATGGCTCCGCCGCCGCCGCCCGCGAATGCCCCACCACCCGCGCCCGCGGATGCCATGGCCTCGCCTCCTCCGCCTCCGCCGCCGCCCGCGAATAATGTGGCCCCCTCTGGTCCTTCACTTGTAGGTGCCGCGAAGCCAAGGAAACACCGTAGGCGCGGCGGCACTCGCAAGCGGTCTGCCTTCAAGCGTGTGCGTAACGCCGTGAGCAATGTGGGCAAACGCTTCCGTAATACCGTGAGTCGTGTATTTTCTTCAAAGAAGCGTAAGAGTTCCCGGAGAAAGCGGAACTATCGCAAGAAGACCGTGAAGGGTGGGGAAAAGCCGCGTTCCCCTTTTATGCGCAGTGGCCCGCAGAGCCCGCCTAGTGTGAATGCCACACTTCCACCGCCTGTGCCTTCTGGAACACCTGCGCCGCCACCTGTGGTGAAATAGTCAATCTTTCCGAACAACGCAGACCTTAATCTTCGCAGGATGTATCGCATTCGCGGGCAAAATCTTCTCCGACGACCCCTTCGTCAAAGGCTCTAAAGGTGTATCTCCCGATAAAAGGTTCGGCATTGTTGCGATCATATCGACACCGAGCCCCCTATCACCCAGGAGCTCACATATGAATTGCCCCGTCATCTGTGCTAAAAAGGACATGCTTGTGCTGGTTTGAACCACATACGCACCTCCTTCACTCAGCGATTTCTCCCCATTTGTCGTAGGTTGTGTGCGAGTGACCCAGAGACGAATCACACGTCCCCGGAATTCGGGCATTCGCGCCAGGATACGAGCACAGCAATCAAGAAACTGACTAACTTCTCGCTGATTCGTGACGAATTTCCATTTCTCTTGAATCAAGAAAAGCACAGGCTCCGTGGCCTGCTCCAATAGAAAGAAATGGTCCACACCGTTCAATGACTGTTCACCGAATTCATCGCGAATCTGCTGTTCATTCAATAGTCTAGAGCTAACCCCTTTCGAGGCCAGCGGCTGTATAAGTTTTCGCAGACTCATATCCATGAGCTCTTCAAATACAAAACCTTTTGAACCAGAGCCAGATAGGTCAGTCATCTTATCGTAGGCGTTTTTTTGAGGATTTAAAAAATACTCAAAAAAGTGCCTCCTCTGGGGATCGAACCCAGTACCTTCAGCTTATATGTTGGTTATACCGGCAGCTAACGCTACGACGTTACAAAGCAGATGCTCTACCATCTGAGCTAAAGAGGCTGTGGGCATTCATGGAATGCCCGCAGCCGCCTTACTACTCCTGGCGGGACTCGAACCCGCGACCTTTGGATTACTGCGATTTGCCTTAAGCACACATCGCACACGGTAGAAGTCCAACGCGCTAATCCACTGCGCTACAGGAGCCGATGACCTTTACGAAAAGACGTTGGCCCCTACAAAACCCTGCGCCCACCGGGACTCGAACCCGGGTTGCAACCTTGGAAGAGTTGCATTCTACCCCTAAACTATAGGCGCGCTAGGAGAATCCCCACCTCCTATACGTAGAGAGAGACTGGTGTTTAAGTATTTACGCGTCGTTTCTAGTTGCTTAAGCCCTATATCATATATAACACCAGTAGATGCACTATGCGCTTGCCATTACTTCTATTAACTTTAGGAACCATAGTCGCAAGTCCTTGGACGAATTCAAGCGGTTTTGTAGACCGACATCTCTCTGTAAACCTAGTTCTTCCATCCCTATCCCCTACAATGTCAAAAACGTCTACACGTACCACTACTGCGACAAAGTCAACACGGCCGACTGACCCCGGGACTGGAAGTAGCACTTCCACGAAAACAGTCACATCCACCCAAACTACTACGCGCAGTACAACGGTTTCTCGAACTGCTAGCGCTACATCGCGCGGCACACAATCTCTTACATCCTCCAAAACGGCCACTGGGTCAACAACATCTACACGCTCTACCGCCCCTACAAAGACGGGAACAGGCTCTATCTCAAGCTCAAAAACGGCCTCGGCGAGTTCCTGTTCAACGAGATCTACACAGCCCTCCAAAACGAGCACAGCGAGTACATCTCCAACAAGAACACTCGCGCCGTCAAAAACTTCTTCTGCGTCGCCCTCATTTACAAAGACAACCCGGGGTTCGAGTACGGCCCGTGTTTCCGTTACAGGAACACCATCGATATCTTCCTCAAAGACGGCCACGGCGTCGCCGAGTGGAACACGCAGCGTTTCTAGCTCTAAAACATCCACAGGGAGCACGACAATAAGTGGGTCCACACGCTCTACACGAACCACTACTGCCTCTGTACGGCAGACAAAAAGCAGCTCTGCGTCACCGACATTTTCTAGATCAACATCTTCTTCAAAGACTTCTACTGCGTCGTCATGTGGCACTGCTTCTATTAGGCTTACACGAACACCCCCGGGCACGAAAACTGTAACGAGTTCAGCTACGCAAACAAAAACGAGAAGTGTTTCTACCTCGTCGTCGGCTACTAGTAGGGGTTCGTTTACGGAGCGTACGACGAAAACTATTACTACCTCTTCTGCCGGAATAAGAACAGAAACGCCTTTAGTATCGGAAAGCGTAACAACTGGCTCAAGCGTAAGAGAAACAAGGAGTGCTACAGGCTCTGCGGTGGATAGCGCTACAAACTCTGCTACGGCTAGCCCCGCTTCATCAAAAAGTAGGGCCGCCTCGCCAACCGGTACAGGCTCGACAAGTAGCTCTAGAACTACGAGTGCCTCTGTCTCATACACATCTTCAGCCAGACTCACTAGGTCACAATCATCTTCTACAACGGTATCATCCAGCGGAAGAAAGAGTCCTACAGCTCGTATATCGAATACGGAAACTAAATCTGCTGCGATTTCCAGATCGCAATCATCAAGTCGTTCGCCACCTGTATCACGATGCGCCACTGCCACTGGGTCTCTAGCTGCATCCCCTTCCATTGTGAGCACTTCCACCCCAAGTATAACAACATTCCCTACCGGTGTAACGGAGACAGTTACGACAACATATACATCTTCTGAAATGGCATCTACGACGGCTACGCATAGTGCCACAGCGGAAAAGACGATATCCTATAGTGATACGGGTTCCGCTTCCGTATCAGGGAGTTCATCGATTACAGTGAGTATCTCTGTAAGCTCTCAGCCATCTATTAGCAGTTTTAGTTCTGAATCAGAATCACCAAGTCCATCTATATCTTCATCAGCACATTATTCAGATAGTTCTACTCCTACAGAAAGCCAAACAACTTCAAAAACATACACAGTATCTGTGTCACAGACTGCTAGCACACGGGTAACGCACTCAGCTAGAGTATCAACATCTGTAAGCACAACAACCACAACATCTAAAACTTCTACGCATTCATCTAGCCCGTCGCATTCATTCACACATTCAAAGACAAATACGGTCACTACATCTATATCGCCGTCACCGCTCGCGAGTCGCTCGAAATCTGCGCTCGAGTCATATTCTCGGACACCCAAACAATCTGTGAGCTCGTCGCCTGGTGCTACATTTTCATTTATATCATCTGGGACTCCGATAATTTCGCCATCCACTGATCCTTCCGTGACGGGTACGAGTAGTTTGACAAGTAGTTCTTCCTCAAGTCAAAGCAGTAGTACCTCTGCCTCAGAAAGTTCTATACCTTCGGGAACGGCAATTCATACTGCCACTGCCACCTCTACAGGAAGTGTCAGTGCTGCCGCTACAGCCACGAGTACTTCTTCTCCTACGGAAAGCAGTTTAGCAACTGCCTCAGAAAGTTCTATACCATCTGCAACAGCGCTGAACACGGCAACAGGGAGCTCCACAGAAAGTGCAACAGCGATTACTTCCGCAACTTCAACGGCGTTTCCCACAAACACAAGAACCTCAATAGGAACTGTAACGGGGCTTCCAACAGTCACAGGAACATCTACCTCATCCGGATCTTTCACCCCCCCTTCCACTATTAGTCCAAATTCAACTGTAACAGGAACTGGAACAGCGATCGCCACAACCAGTTCTGCTCCCACACAAACAAGCAGTTCCAGTTCTACATTGACTGCCACACCGAGCCCTACTCAGAGTATATCTGGTACACCATCTAGAAGCCCATCTAATACAGGAACGGGAACTCCATCTGTAACTATATCCCCGTCGGGTACATTAACTCCCTCTGTAACACTCACCCCTAGTTATACGAATACGCCCAGCGTATCACCATCGAAAACAGTAACGCTATCCGCGACCCCCTCTAAAACTACAACACCATCGAGCACATTAACCCCATCTTCAACCCCTTCTATTACTCAAACCCCTTCTGTAACCCCTTCAAAGACAGGCACCCCCCCCGTAACACCTTCAACAACGGCATCCCCTACGAAGACTTCTACGCCATCGATTACTTCCTCTGTTACTCGAACCACCTCTGTAACCCCTTCCGTAACAATGACTTCCTCAAGAAGCAGGACACCTTCTGTCACCCCTTCAAGAAGCAGGACACCTTCTGTAACTCCTTCAAGAAGCAGGACACCTTCTGTAACTCCTTCCAAGACAACAACTCCTTCCGTAACGCCCACTACCTCGGCAAGTGTTACTATGACAAGGACACCCTCTAATACGGCAACCCCTACCTCTTCTATAACGGCAGGCGGGTCCCCTTCACAAACAGGAACTTCTTCTCTAACTACTACGCGCTCTCGTACTCCCTCCGCAACAGTGACCCCCTCTGTTACAACAACACCTTCAAAGACGGTAACCCCTTCAAGGAGTAGAACCCCTTCTGTAACACCTTCGAAGACGAGAACCCCCTCCGTATCTCGCACAAAGACAAGAACCGCTACACGCTCACGAACCCGCACTGCCTAAGTATGGTTTAAAATTGATGGAATATATTTCATATATCGTAGTTAGCAAATGACGACTCCCCAAGAGATTGTTAAGCTTCTGCGCGAAGCTTCTCATGCCTATTATAATGGCACCCCTTTAAAGATGACCGATGAGGCCTACGATGGTCTTCTCGAACGCCTTCAACAGCTAGATCCTGACCACCCTTATCTGGAAGAGGTCGGTGCGCCACCACCCACTGCGGGCGCAGTGAAGCTCCCCTTTCCTATGCCATCCCTTGATAAAATCAAACCTGGTGAGGATCAGCTCAGGCGTTTCTTATCAAACCTGGGTGGATTCGTGCTAAGCGAAAAACTCGATGGCCTCTCTGCTCTCTGGTACAAGGGAAAACTCTATCTCCGCGGCGATGGTCTTGTAGGGCAAGATATATCTCATCTCGTAGCCCTCGGGATTCAAGGACTCGTAGCAGTCGACGCAGCGGTTCGTGGGGAGCTTATACTTCCTCGCTCGGAACGTCAGGCACTTGCGCGCAGCTGGGTGAATGGCCAACTACATCAGAAAACACCGGATGCCGCAGAGATTGATAAGATTCATTTCGTCGCCTATGAAATCATGGCATCCAATATAAAACGCTCTGCCCAACTTGAATGGCTCAAGGCGACTGGCTTTGAGTTGCCTTGGTGCTCCGTCATGCCAGTCATGACGGAGACTGCCCTCGCCACGATTCTCCAGGACCGCCGTCAAATAAGCCCTTATGACACCGACGGGATTGTCGTAGGCCTCGACGCCGTGTCAAAATCGGAATCCACCGCTACAAAGGCGAAGAATCCGAAGGACTGCGTGGCATTCAAGATGCCTCTCGCCGACCACTCAGCGGAAACTACGGTACGCGAAGTTCTCTGGGCACCCTCTGCGCAAGGATATTTGATTCCGCGTATTCGTTTCGACCCTGTGCGTATTGGGGCAGCAACTATCGAGTTCTGTACAGGCCATAATGCCCGAATGATTTATACACAGCGCATAGGCCCGGGTGCGAAAGTGGTCATTCGTCGTAGTGGAGATGTGATTCCGAAACTTGACAAAGTTCTAGCAGCCGCTTCCCAACCCTCTTTCCCGGCGGAAAAAACATGGGTATGGGATGGCGAAGAATCCACCGCAGCGCATATCAAAGCTGTCGGCTCCAGTAAAGAATCTATCGCAGCGAAGCTCCATTATTTCCTGAAAACTCTGGATATTCCCGGAGCAGGGCCCGCCACAGCCACTGCTCTTGTAGATGCCAATATTTATGGGCCCGCTGCCCTATGGGCCCTATCAGCCGCTGAGCTTTCCAAGATTCTTGGGCCAAAAACGGGTGCGAATCTACATACGCATCTTCGTGAGAAGATGTCCTCCATTTCCGAGTTGGCAATCATGCACGCATCTTCTACCATGCCTCGCGGGGTAGGGGACACGAAACTTAATAGCCTCTTTGGAGCCGCAGCAGACCCGCGCAAATGGTCTGAGGCCATGTCTCCGCCTACAGGATGGACTGCCGAATCTCTAAAGGGGTTCCTAAGCGAGTTTCCGACCTATATGGCGTGGCGTAACAAAGAGATTCATTGGATTCCGTATCCGATTATGTCGAGCCATGCCACAGCCGCTGCCACAGCCACAGCCGCTGCAATAGGTGAAACAATCTGTATGACCGGATTTCGTGATAAAAGCCTGGAAGAATCCGCTGTTCAGCGAGGCCACGCATTCTCCCCCACATTTACTGGAAAAGTTACCATCTTACTTGTTCCCGACGGACCCGTCAAAGAATCTGAAAAGGTGAAGGCGGCGCGAGCTAAAGGTGTGAAGATTATCCCACGAGCCGAGTTTGTGGCGCAATATCTTTCATGACACTAGATGGGTCTGTTAGATCAACTGAAAGGGAAAATAACAAGCCTGAAGGGAAAGATACCAACGGGTACGGTGGATCTTGCGAAGGCACAGATACTTGCCAATCAGGCTAAAATATTGGGGGGAGTAACATCGATCGCCGCTGATCTCGGCAAGAAGGCAGTAGGATTTTTTTCAAGCACAACGGGTATTATTGTTATAGTCGTGCTAATCCTTGCCCTAATAGGATTAGGAGTATGGCTATATTACTATTTGAAGCCTAAATCATCTCCGCCCCCACAACTCCCCGCCGCTCCTGCTCTTCCTACTCCAGCCGCACCAAGTGGTACGAGCGGCGCAGCTACTAGTACACCTAGTACACCTAGTACACCTAGTACAGCAGCAGTCCCCGGTACAGCCGCCAACTCCGATGAGTTTGACTCAAGCGACAATACAGACTTTGCGACAGACAACTCGGATTTTACATTCAGTGAAGGATTTCAGGCGCCAGCTGTACCCGCGCAATCAATCACCGCAGAGGAGGTTACACTAGTAAACCTACAGCCGCTCGCCATTAAAGATGCCGGTTTTACAGGTCCTTACCCCAGCGGTAAATATGACCCCGAAACGGCCACCGCGAATGCCATCAAGGCCGGATTTCGGTTCTTGACACTACACATCGACTACATGGATACGAATAAAACTGGATACGCGCCTAAAAATATCCCCACACTACTGGTGCGTGGTCCAGATGGCGCACTCGTCTCTGGAAACTCTGGCGATATCGAGCTTGTGGCAAAAACGATTGCGAATTTCGCATTCCGCCCAGAAGCCCCTAACTACGAGCGTCCAATAATCCTGTATCTACATATCAATCGGGCGCCGAATAAAGTGAAAAATCCTGGCGATTATATACGATTTTTGAGCAAGATTGCGAAGGCGCTCAATCCACTTGCGCCCAGCCATCTGGGTCTAACACCTCTAGGAAACTTCACTCGCCAAAAGTTGGAGGGCGTCCTATTAACAACACCTATTCATTCATTCGAGGGAAACACCATCATATTATCTAACGCGGACACAAGTATGTTTAGAAGCAAGGCCCCCTCAGCAGAGCGTTATAATCCCGCAGAGGATCTGGATTTCTGGGTAAATATGCGTGTCTACCTGGACTCCGAAGAAGATACGCTGGGTATTTCTACGGCCGCGCCCTCTGATTTACGTGTATCGGCAGTAGTAGCAGACTTAAATCGCCTACTCGCACTTCCTTCTGCGAAGAAGGACACATTTGCGGGGAAAAATAAGACGCGTTATTCTATCGCACTAGGCTCTCGGTTAACAAATCCCACACCGGCAGAGATAGATACATCATTGAATCAACTCGGCCTGAACGCAGTTCCTATCGATATATTCACCCCATCAAACGCCCAAGTACTGAAACTCACAGAAGAGTATTCTCATATGCCATATCGCCCGAAACCTGCCGCGTTACGTAACGTATAAGAGTTCTCATTGTATACATTATTGCCAAGTACTTGGCAGTAATATGTAACTATAAATTAAATGGAGGAGGACTTACATGGATATAAATACAAAATGAAATCCACTGAACTAGCGGAAGAACGTTTAAAAGAGGCTATAGATAAGGCATCGGAAAAGTTGAAGTATGACTCTGCTCACGACGAAGAGTTGCTCCACGCCCTCTCTATAGTGAATGATTTCATAAAAAGAAAGAAGCGTGTGTGTTATGGCGGAACTGCGATGAATGCCATTCTGCCTGACTCGAAAAAGTTCTACGATCCTGAGGTCGATTTACCCGACTATGATTTCTATACACCCGACATCGACAATGATGTGGAAGAGCTTGTAAAGGAGTTAGAGAAAGAAGGATTCAAAGAGATATATCATAAGGTGGGAATTCACGAAGGTACCAAAAAGATTTTAGTGAATTTCGTGCCTATCGCAGATATAACCTCCATCGATAAAGACTTATTTACTATTCTGTATAGACGCTCTATCGTAAAAGATGGAACACATTATACGGATGAGAATATTCTGCGTATGATGATGTATTTGGAGCTGAGTCGTCCAAAAGGTATGGTGGAGCGTTGGCCAAAAGTATTTGAGCGCCTTCAACTCATCAATAGTGTATTTCCTATCCGTGGCTGTTCAAAATCATTGGCGCGACAGAATATTATCCCTATGAATATACGCAGAATCATATTGAACTATATTATTGAATGGAAGCGCATATTATGTAATGGCTCTCTTATTCCCATTTATAAAAGGGGTATACGAAAACGGGGGGCCGTATTCCGTATAGAAGAAGGAGGCCCTGCGCTCTTTACTAGCCCGGATCCGAAACTCGACGCAATCGCATTAAAAAAGAATCTCGGCGATCACATTCATTTACGTCGTCACCCGGCGCGAGGAGAAATCGTTCCCGAGCGCATTGAACTACAGATGGAAGGAAAGACTATCTGTATGATTGTTCAAGAAATCGCCTGTCATTCTTATACTTCTTTGCAACTTGGTGATAAGAGGACTATTTATATTGGAAGTATCGAATACCTTATCACTCTCTACTTGGCACTATCTATATTTACAAGCGAGATAGAGCATATTCTTGGAACGAATGTACTATGCCAGGTAAGCAAGCTAATACAGCTTTCATATGACAACTATGTGGCAAAGAAATCGCAGTTCCCGGCATTTTCTACACAGTGTCGTGGGCATCAGATAGGGTTTGCCTCGTTACTTCGCGAGAAGTTTCAACGAGTACAGCGCGAGAAAGATAAAACACGCAAGCGCAGCGTGGCGCGGAAGTCAGTAACACGCTCCAAAAAATAGTATTAACTGGGGGTACTTAAATTTGGCACAACACGATAGGCATGAATACCGAGGGGGGTAGAATGGCGATTTTATTAAGTAACACACGCAGATGTATGACTGCCACGGCTCTCGCAAAGGCGCGGGCCTTAACGGGTAGCGCCCCGTGCGGTGGCTCGTGTACATTAATCGACTCGACGGTGAATAAACCGGTTCCTCCTGCGAGCACAGATTTGATTCTCACAACGAACTGCTACATGTATCAGGGCGCAGAGCCGTGTGTTCCTGCGTCGGTGAATACTGCGCGTATACAACAACGCTCGATAGACCTTGCCACGGATCCAAATGATCCTGTGGCACGATTTTCAGCTTACCGGCGCCCCTTTATACAAGTTTGTCCACCGATTCCTCAATGGTATTATACCGCGGGCGAGCCCGTCTTACAAGGGAATTGTCAGATTGGAACAGATTCTGCGGAAGTTGCGTTGAATCGACTAAAAAATCCTAATAGCACTTGAAAATAATATTCAATGGCCACAATAGAAATGCCTACTGCCATATACGATTCCTCCTACCTCACCTTTCGCAGACGCGCCGGTGTTCTGAGCGCGTACAATTCTGCCCTTGCCACTGCTTCTACAACAGATTACAACGTTGTGCGGAAGGAGCAGCCCACGCTTCAAACGCTCGAGGTTGTTACTACACGCAGGCAGGGCGCGTGTTTCTGTACCGGTGGGAGCATACAAAACGATATGCGCTCTGCTACGGGCCCCTGCTCTTGCGCTCGTTAAATATTTGATGCGAAGTATTTTTACCGTGATGTACTTAACTTGAGCACATCACAGTAAAAAATAAGGCATTGTATTATATCGTAATACGCAGAAGTTAGGCGCCAGGCTTCTTTACAATCTTCTTCACAGCCTTCATTGTCATAGTCATCTTCTTGGGCGGCACGGGCACAGGGGCCTCCTCATCCTCCTCATCCTCCTCTGCTGGAGGAGCGGCAGCAGCAGCCGGCTTTACGGAAGCCACCGCAGCCGCGGCGGGCGCTAGAGCCTCCTCATCATTCACCTCCTCATCATCGCTGTCGTGGAGAGCCGCGAACTTGCCGCCCACCACCTGACCCTTGGGCGCAGGAGTACTATCCGCCGCGTCCTCGCCATCTTCCACAAAGGCAAAGCCGTGTAGGCGATGAGGCACCTTGTCTGCGCGAATCTGGATTGCCTTCCAGCTGAGGCCATACTTACCACCCGCGAACCAAACACCCGTACACTGGATGAGAGTGGTCAGCACGGCACCCTTCACCAGAACATCGTCGAGCGGAACGCTGTCAAGCGAGCGCTTCTTGTCATCGTACACCTCAACCTCAAACTTATCCTCGCGCTTGCTGCTGTCGCGCTTGCGCAGCTGGACCTTCAGAGTAGGCGGATACGGCTTGCGGTTGCCCTCGGAGTCAACGGAGAAGCGCACATTGCGCGTATATAACTCAGAGAGCACCTCGCGATTCTTAGAGCCCTTGAACCAGCTCACGGAGTTCTTCACGCCCTGGTCCAGCATGAACTCGTCAAGCGAGTTGAACGCCTCATAAATCGTCGCCGTCTTGGGGTGGTTCGTAGGGTCATCGTAGCCGCGCAGCTTCAGGTCGACGGAATACTTGGGCGGGCCCTGCTTGTCAAAGACAGAGAGGCCGAAGGGGGTCTCCAGCGGGCCCACCTGCATCAGCAGCGGCTGGCCATTATAGTTGAGATACGCCTGCTTACCGCCAGACTCGAGCGTCTTCACGGGGGAGAAGCTGATGTTAGAAACCTTGAAAGCAGAGGGAGATACAACAGTGGACATTTACAACACGCTTTTATACCAACCTAGGGGGGCGCCGGCGAATCAATTTTGCCAGCCCCAGCTAGGCCGCCCGCCCCCCGAATTTTATTTGGTGTTGGTAGGAATACCATGTCAGTGTGTATGAGTGACCAAGAAAGAATGCGCTACATACAAGAGCAAGGCAAACGCATAGTCTCGCGGAATAAATGCGTAGATTCTTCTTTACAGACACTTATTACACAGGCATACGCAGGCTCGAATCGCTCTGGCAATAATCCTGCGGGCGCTGCGCCCGCCACTGTAACTTCTGTCGTGAGCGACGGTGGCTGCGCTAGAAATGTCATTATTAATGGTGGTGGCTCTGGAGGAGAGTATTTCGCCATTCTTCAGACGGCACAGGGTAACGCAATCGGCCCCACAGTGGCACCTTCCGATACAGGAGTGGAACCCGTTATCACGCTCCCTGTTCCTTGTATGAATATGAACGCACCCCCGTTTACACAGCAGAATCTGTCCACGATGTATGTGACGCCTTGTACAAATCCCGGTAAGAGAGACTATTTCCCGCCGAAGATTTATGACGGTCCTGGCTGTACATACAATCGCTTGACTACACCGAGTGGTTAATAGCAACACATAATATCATGAAATAGTACCAATAGGGATTATTTCGTGCCATTTATACAGAGGAGGGCATGAGCACTCGCACTAGAAAGAGACTAAAGTTGAAAGGTGGGGCCGCGCAGACAGTTGTCGCGCAGATGCCTACCAATCTAGAAGTAGAGGGGGGGGCAAGCAAGACAAACCCGTTTACGAAACCCCCTTCTAAGCCGCCGCTCAGATTCCATATTCTCTGTGTACCTCATACAGTTACGCGCAAGGATTATAGCGCCTGCGCCTTTACACAAAAGGCCCTGAAGTTCTGTAAGATGATGCATCAACGCGGCCACATTATCTATCATTATGGTCACAAGGACTCTGAGGTGGAATGTACCGAACATATTACCATAACAGATAATGAGCTGTTCCAGAAAGCGTATGGGCATTATGATTGGAAGAAGGAGCTGCCCAAACACAATACATCCGATTTATGTAATCGCACCTATAACGAGCGCGTCATTGTCGAAGTCGGTAAGCGCAAGAAGGATAAGGATTTCCTACTCCTTTTCTGGGGCATTGGTCACGCAGATGTGGCGAAGGCCCACCCCGACATGATATCTGTAGAGCCAGGTATCGGTTGTTTCAACCCGCCCTCTAGCCCCTTTAGTGTATACGAATCCTATGCCGTTATGAACTATGTATATGGCCAAGAGCGCTGGGAGCCGAAGTGGACGGACGCCGTTATACCGAACTATTTCGACCTGGAGGATTTCAAGATTAGCACGAAGCCCGGCGAGTATTTCATGTTCATTGGGCGTATTATAGAATCGAAAGGTATCGCCATAGCGGTGGAGATTGCGAAGAGAACCGGCATTAAGTTGAAGGTGGCTGGGCAGGGGAATTTCAAGAATGAAATCGGGTTTGAACCACCCCCTCAGCATGTAGAGTTAGTAGGATATTTGGAGCCGCATCAGCGCGATGAAATGTTGCGTGGAGCGAAGGCTCTGCTAGCCCCGACACACTATAATGAGCCCTTTGGAGGAGTTACGGTAGAAGCCCTTTTGTGCGGCACGCCGATTATTACTTCCGACTGGGGTGCGTTCGCAGAGAATAATATTCACGGGGTAACAGGCTATCGCTGCCGCAACTTGGAGCAGTTCATCTGGGCGGCCAAGAATATCGATAAGATTGACCGCAGTGAGTGTCGCAAGTTCGCAGAAACGAATTTCAGCTTGGAGCGTATAGCCCCCATGTTCGAAGAGTATTTCAACTCGTTGATGCCGATCTTTACGAGTGGTGGAAAGGGGTTTTATCATCTGAATCCTGAAAGAAAAGACCTGGATTGGCTGCGTAGATATTATCCCTGCTCTAAGTAAGGGATGGTGCGTACAAGTAACGGTGATATATTTTCTGTAGAAAATCCACGTAAGAGATGGACAAAGACAGAGAAATACAAGAAATGGGTTGGAAAGTTGACAAGCAAACACAAGGAAAACAAGAAGGAGGAGGATTTATGTGTGGGCAAGGGCTCTATATGTAAGGGAGACCTGGGTATCCCTAGAAAACTCATGCCCCAGTTCAACACCCCTGAAGAGGTAAAACGCTTCGTGAAGTTCGTAAGAAAAGCGTATGGTATACGGAGTAATAAAACACGGCGCACCGCAAGAGATTTGAAGCCTTCACAGGGGGAAATCAATCGCAAGAGAATCAAGGGTCTCATCGCAGACGGCGTTCTAGATAAAGTGAATGTGCCTCTTGTTGTTTCCGGCGATAACTTTGTAGTGGATGGACATCATCGCTGGGCCGCGTTTCGTTTGAAGAAGCCCGATGCGAAACTACCTGTGATGGTTGTCGATGCGCCTATTAAGGATGTTCTCGGAATCGCCGTGGCCTGGGGCGCAAAACATCAAGAGTTTTAACCTCATGTTGCCAACCATGGTAAAGCTTCTGCCGCTCCGCGAGAAACTCGTGTGAGCGCCATCAGCACATACATCGCCCCCATTTTCCGCTGCTCCTTCTCCGTACCCGAGCCTATAAATGTTTCCATAATACTGAGAGTGTGTTTCTGCCACCAGTGCTGCGCCTTCATAGGCATATCTTCCGGATGGAATCGAAATATCTGTAGCTCAGCGTGGCCAGGAATAATGCGCTCCTTTTCTGCGCGTGTTAAACCTAGACGGAACTCCCACATGGAGAAAATCGCCGTATAAAACTGTATGTGGCCCTTTAATGTAAGAGTGTGAAACCACTCGCAGTTCACATAATAGCCCAGCGATTCTATCTTCAAAAAGACGTCTAATACACGATGATTCCATGACTGTTCTGGTGTCAATACATCCGTGTCCATGTGAAGAAGGGGGTATTTGCGCGCACGAAGCCAAGCTATCTGACCGTGAATAATCCGTATGGCCTTCTCCGTAAGAGGCTCGCGCGTATAAGGATTTTCAGAAGGGAAACCAGTGGCCATTGTGTGAACAATCGTCCGAACATCGAATACCCATATACCCCTTCTTTCATCGGAAAAACTCACAAAGTAGTGATTCGGTATAGAGCTAATAGGCTCCATACTGAAGAGCTCCGTCTCATTAATGGCGATGCTGCTAGCATTCGCGGCAGGGCCATGATGTCTGTATCGATACAGAGGTGCGACTCGACGCCAGAATTTCTGTATGGTTTGTGCGGCGACCTTATCTTTACGAGTATATACTCGTGTAACACCTGTGGGTGGTTTCGCAAATGGTCTCGGGTTCTTATGATGCCTTGAGCAATAATCGCCGTGTGTCGCCGACAGTGAGCATTGTATATCAGGGTTCGCACGGCTCTTTATATTGTGACACACACGGAAGGGAGGCTGAGACATTATATCTACCTGCCGCCGGGATTTTGGTGGGGGGTTATACTCCGCCCGAATTTTACGCGGGTATTCAAAAACAGGATACAAACCCCGGCAGACTTCAAAAAGAAAAAGCGAATTCGCGGACTCACATAAAAAAATCCCGGCTGGGTTTGACAAAATTGATTCCGGGTGTCACACTGGTGTCATTAGAACCCGCGTAAAATGTCTTCTAATAGTTCCTCAGCCTCCGGTATAATGAACGCCAAGTCCGCTACCCCCGCCCCTGCGAAGAAGGTTGCGAAGAAGGAGGTGGCTGCGCCCGCGGCGGCGGCTGCGCCCGTCGTGGTGGCCGCCCCTGTGGCGGAGCCCGCTGCCAAGAAGCCCGCCTCCAAGAAGGCGGCGGCCCCCGCGGCGGCTGCGCCCGTGGTGGTGTCCTCTACCCCCGTGGAGGCGGCGGCGGTGGCCGCGCCCGCTGGCCCCACGACCACCCTCGATGAGGACCTGAAGGCCGTGACGGCGAACCTGACCACGCTGCGCGAGACGGCGGCGGCGATGCTGGCGCAGGTGAAGAAGCTGGAGAAGCGCGTGCACCGCGAGATTAAGGATGCGCGCAAGCGCAAGCGGCGGGCGCCGCCGGCGGAGGGCGCGGATGCGAAGCCCCGCCAGCCCAGCATCTTCGAGCGCCCCACGAAGGTGACGGATGAGCTGTGCCTGTTCCTGGGCAAGCCCAAGGACACCCTGATGAGCCGCTCTGAGGTGACGAAGGCGGTGAACAACTACGTGAAGGAGAAGGGCCTGAAGAACAAGCACGACATCAAGCCCGACGCGGCGCTGAAGAAGCTGCTGGCGATTGGCGAGGGTGAGCCGCTGACCTACTTCAACCTGCAGCGCTACCTGAACCGCCACTACGTGAAGGCGGTGCCTGTGGCGACCGCCTAAGCGGCTGTTGTGGGAACAACCGTGAAGGCGGTCGTTGCGCCCGTGGCGACCGCCTAAGCGGCTGTTGCGAAAGCAACTGGGGGGCCAAAAACAAATACAAAATGGGGGGCCAAAAACAAAGATAAACAGGATGGGGGCAATCATGGTAACAGGGGGCTTTGTGGTGCAGTAGGTCAGCACATCGGACTTTGAATCCGGTAACCCGAGTTCAAATCTCGGCAGAGCCATTCGGATATATTAGTGATATCCTTAGCGGGGATGTCCGAGTGGTTAAGGAGGCAGGCTTAAGATTTGCTGGAGCAATCCGCGTGGGTTCAAACCCCACTCCCCGCAACTTTTTTCGGGGATTAAATAGATGGGAGAGCGCGCACTAGATCCAGAAGAAAGGGCAGCCTTTCAAACTTCATATGATCGCAGTAAGGAGCTTCTGGACCAAATATACTTGAACATATTAAACTGGAGAGTTCATGGATTAGAAGCGTATCAGAGAGAAGCTAATGCGCTAAAGGGTGTTCTTATCGAGGAATTGGATGATTATGTTCCATTACCTTTGGAAGTTTCCTCCTTCTCTCCACCTCCTCAAAAGGGGATTCAAGGGCGAAGACCCTATTCCCCCTTCTCTATGGGTGGTGTAAGAGCCACTAAGAAAAAGGGCGGGGCGAGAAGAAAGCGCTCATACTCCAGATAGCTCGGCACCAAGGGTGCCTTGATATATGGGGAAGATGGCCCGTAACGCGGGTCATATACTCCAGATAGCTCAGTTGGTAGAGCGGGGGATTGTAGTAGACTCCTACTAATCATCAATCCTCCCCAAGTCGCTGGTTCGATTCCGGCTCTGGAGAAGTTGCTGTGAAAAAGGGCAACATTTGGTCCTCTAGCTCAGTTGGTTAGAGCATTCGGCTGTTAACCGGAAAGTCGCAGGTTCAACCCCTGCGAGGACCGATTTTTTTACCCCTTTCAAAGTGGTAAAAAAATCGTTTTCATGTATTGTTCATTCCGTTATACCCTTTGTGGTCTTCTTCAAATACTCTTCTGCGTTCCCAAGTGCCTGCGCCTCATTCACTTGAAAGGGCTCATTCATGGGAATACCTTCCGAAGCCAACTCAGACCGCACTAGAAGTTTGACATAATCCTCTAAAGGGCTCGCCTGTAAATCAGCCGATTTCGATATGCCAAAAGGAACAGAGGATTGGCCCACACGACGCACTAGACCATTTCCAGAGACAGTTGTGTATAGCTTGGGGGGGCTTACCGCGCCACTACCTGTACCAAGAACACCAGCTCCTTTCGATCCCGCAATATCCATATCTAAGCCACTCAGGGCAGAGTTATCTTGCGCGAGATTTAGCTCATCATCTCCAGGCTTGTAATCACCCGATTCAGAGCGGACATTACCCAGCTTCGCACCAGGATTACATTGTGTGTTAGATGTTGCGATTCCGTCATCGGCACACTCCGTATTGTCAGGGAGATTATTTCTATCTAGATTTACACACTTAGAGGTGTTTACACAGTATCCGCAGCCTGGACGACTCGTACAATCCGTACATTTCGCAAGACCAGCGCAGGGACATTGAAACAGTTGCGAGACCAAGCTGCCTTGTGGGCAACTCATGGACCCTCCCGCAGATCCTCCCGCAGACCCTCCCACGGCTCCCATTTGATTCGCATCCAACGGCATACATTTATTCGAATCTTTACACCAACCACATCCAGTTGTCTGTGTACATGAGCCACAATCCTTCATGTTAGTACATGTTGGCGGAGGGCATGTGCTAATCGCTGCGCTATCTATAAGTGATTCGCTTTCGCTACATAAGTAGTCAATGCTTCCACTTCCACCGCTTCCACGTGCCTTTTGCGCAGCCAAGGCAGCCTTGTTCACACATGTATTCTTTGACGCGCACCAGCCACACGCCGATGTACTCGCACACTCTGTACATGTTAGCAAAGATGAGCAATCTATATCTGAGCACTTCCCCTTTGTAGCTATAAAACTACTCGCCGCACAATCCTTTGTCAGGTCATATGTAGGCGACCCTACCGTGAGAAACATATCAATAAACCACTGGGGCACAATACGGTATTGCCCAGATCTCGGAATACATACTCCTGCGTCTGGACACCAGCCACAGTTATATCCAGGATGTTTTGTCGTATCTAGACAATCAGAGCATTTCGTTTGCGCCTTACATACTGTCGCCGAGCTTGGACCCATTCTCGACTGTGCCTCGGCCATTGTTAAACGATTCTGAAAGCCTTCCACTATAAAATAAGCAGCCAGCGCACCGACTAATAACAAAAGTGATACTACCATAAAAAAACGGGCCCAGTTCATGAACCACTCTATAGTATAGTCCTAATTTGTTATAACGCATTGACGAACGCTCGACACCGCTCTAAATGGTCCGGACGAATGCGCGCAGACCAGTTCACTGCGTCGGTGCTAAATCGGGCTCGCGCTTTCTTGAGAAGCTCTGCGTCGCGTAACACCGCCAGTTGCGGCTCTTCCACTTTGCTTTCAAGAAGCTCTTCTACGCTTTTATAATACCTAATCCAACTGAATGCCATATGAGTAGGAACACACACTTTTCCTCGCAGCAGCTCTATACCACATAGAATCCCTGCGTCCTGGAACATCGCAATAGTCATATCTTCTCCATTAAGCACTTCTTCTAAGAGAACTTCTTCAAAGCCCTCGCGATAACCACGAAATGGTATCCATAGACGGGGTACACCGGAAAGAAGGAAATCCATGTCAGTACTTACCACCACATCGAGTTTACCAGCGGCCACTAAATCACTGAGGGCATCATCGGCTTCCCCGATAGCCTTCACATACGGAATATCCATATCCCACAAAGCTTTTTGAAAGCTGTGCCGGATATCTCTTGTCATATGCCATCCTTGCGACTCCAGGCGTGCTAGCGAATATTCGAGAACATTCCGCTCTTTGAGACTAATACTACCAGCCGCCAAGTATTCCTTGATACTGGTGGCCTGTGTCGTGGCTGATTCGCGCGCATCACGACGCTCTTTGACTTCTGCCTCCTTCTCTACAGGAGACCGCCCATCAAATACGAAGAACAGACGATGACCCGCCTCTTTAAAGCTGCGTAGCATCGGATACATATCTTCATATCGGGATTTATAGTTGTAGAGCATAGACATCGCATCGAAACCGATGCGAAGTGTATGTCCTGTTAAATAATCGTGTTTTGGTCGTCGATAGTTTTTTAAATAAGTATATAATCCTTTTACCCCCATGTCAATACATTGTGCGTTGAACGGATGTGGAAGCAATTTTTAGTTAGCGGAGCCGCAGAACAAGATGGAGCGTCGACTCCTTTTGAACATTATAATCTGCCAAAGTCCGAGTATCCTCGAGCTGCTTTCCAGCAAAAATCAGGCGCTGCTGATCGGGTGGGCACACCCTCCTATTGCTTTCGCAACAGGGTGGACTATACCTTAAGCTATCTCTGGGCGCTACCCCTTCATCGATAACCGAAAACCATCTAGTCTCTGAACCTTTTCCATATCCTTGCATAACGGATTTAGGAGCTTGGCTGCGGATTATCCATATATCTTTAACGATTTTACCATACGCGAGGTCATTACCCTGCCCAGGCGCACCTTTCGGCTGGCCCTTGGTTGTTAAAGCTTTAGGAAGTTCCCGCAATTTGATTCTCTTGCAGAGCAGTTGCTCCACTAGCATCTGTGTTTTGGTGAATCTGTTTGTAATGTCTTCTTCTCGCTGCAGGATTCGCATATATATTATCACATGAATGACATTTATATGATATTTTTTCACCATGATTAAACTGATGTAAGACTCGTTCAATTTGTTGAATCTTCTGAGGTATCAGCATAAACGGGCGAATATCGGCTATAAAAGTAAGGCTTTGTACATGTGGTAAAACCCATTCATAGCCAGTACATATTTTTTCACTCATGGGAGATTTGCGAACACGCTTTTTTATTATACCACCCCATAACGACATGGCTATATCGAGGGGTGTTCTATCATTCTGTGCTATTCCAAGGCGAAGGCGATTGTTGTTTCCAATATCATTAGAAACCCAGCCCTCGCCCTCATAAAAACCACAAAACCATCTAATCACATCCTCCTTTCTATATGGGGGTGCACTCTCAGAAGAAGACATATACGCTGTTTAGAAAAATAATATCACCAAAAGGACAACAACTGTTTACCTAGAGCCGGACCCTTTACAGCTCTAGCAGGATGCTTTTCTGGACCCCATTAGTTGATCCCCTCTTTATCCTGAATCTTCGCCTTTATACCCTCAATCGTATCGGATGACTCCACATCCAGCGTAATCGTCTTACCTGTCAACGTCTTCACGAAGATTTGCATTGTATTTCTACCTCATATGTGAGAAAGGAGTTTAGGCCTTGCCCTCAAGGCTCCAACGCAGGATGTGTAAATCGCAAGCTCCGCTGTCGCATATGTCTCGGAGCAGGCAAGGAAATCCCGTATTCTGCGTACATGACGCTACGCCCCGTCAAATAGCGCCACGCATAATCCGTCACATCTTCCTCATTATGCTCTCGTTGCGCCTGCGCATTCGTATCGGAAATCCAGTGACTCTGTTTCACCCATAAGCGCTTCGCAGTCTGTGTTACACCGCGAGATAATAGGGCAATCAGAATAAGCTCCGCCCACATTTCTATCATGGCTTCCCGCAGAGGTATAGTCCAACTGTCGCCCTGCTCGTCCATACACGCCGCATGATTCATCTCATGTATAAGAACACGTGTGGCCTCCTCCTCCCTATAGATGTAAATACCGTCCGTAGAGCATATCTGCGTATAGCCGCCATTGACATGCTCGGGCCCCAAATCCTGCCCTGTCGCGGGAAACTCACGAGAGGCTTTCGCGGCGAACCAGGTCACACGCCATGGTCCACCATCTTTCGCCGCCCCATACCACTGAAATATGCGTGCCCAGAACTCCCAGTTCGGCTCCTTTACCCCTTCAGGTAAAAAGGCAACTACGCGCGCAAGCTGTCCCAGACGTTTACAAACTAACTTGACCTCACCGGCCTTATAGGCATTCCATATACCCGCCTTTAGCCCGAGTTTGTCGAACTGTGCGCCCGTATTCGCCTCCTCCTCAGCCGCCTCCAACTCTCCAGGCTCCACTTCACACGGCTCCCACTGAAGTGGCGGCATCACCCAAACCCTTTTTGCGTTTAATACTAACTCTCCCAACACGAGCGGGAGCATCTACTATAACGGGCTCTTTTAGACAAAATATGCTACGAAGTTGAAGGAAAAGGCTCTCCCACAGAATAGGGATTCGGTAACTCGGGATAGTATAGCCACCCCCCGTGGCTTCACAAGAGGCCAAGGCATTGATGGCCTCCTTCCGCTGCTGCTCCGTAATCTCTGTATGTGTAAGAAGAACATCGAGAATAAAATGAACGGCCTCTACCCAGCGAAGATTTCGCATCAACATTTCATAGACAAATGCCTTGACTTCCTTCAGTTCTTGTAGCTTCGGTGGAGGACTTAAGCGCCACCTGTCAAAGAGTGCGCGAAATATGTCTGGCCAGTTTACAAGCGGGGTAGGCGATGCCGTAGCTGCCACATAGACCGCGAAGTTTCTATCATGACCCCCTACAGGTATTTCTATAAACCAATCACGAATCCGCTGAGGAACTGGCATTTCAGAAGTAAGCCAAATCGATAAATCGCCCTCATTCTGTTCCAGGCATGCCTGTAAAAGAAGAACCGACTCGGAGCTCAAAAGGTGTGCGTGATACAGCACGAGAATTCGCGCACATCGCCCCTGCTGCCCTGTTAACACCTGTGAACCCTGCCCCAACTTTGTAAGTATAGGGCGCAGAATATGTTTATCCTGCATTGACATTCGCGCAACATCTAGACCCATATGTACAAGGGATGTTTCCATTGTAATCTGTCCCGTCGCACCCTCTTCTGGTCCAATCCCTCCATCGGTTGCGCCTGCCTCGATTAGATCGCCAGTAGTATTGCCAGTATCTAAACCCCTGTATTGTAACGAAAAGGGTATTTTACGCGAGGTAGCTACTTTACGCAGGGCATCAAGTAGTTTTGTTTTTTTACCCACCCCTGCCATACCCCTCCAACACAGAGATAAGTTATCCATTTCCGCTGGTATAGGAAACAGCTTTCGCTTAAGGCCGCTTATATCTATTATATAGAATGGAGTGGACAATACCAACACAAACTTTTGAGATATCAAATGTGCGGATATCAGATATTATAAAGAGTAATAAACCTATGGCAGCCCTATCATACGCTGATGGTGAAATCGTGTTTCCATCGCTCTCTATGTTACTGCCGCACCTTACAGTAAAATCATATGACAAAGAGACAGGAAAGCTAGCCCTGTCCTTGAGCGGAAACGCGAGTCTTTCCAGTAAACTCACAGCGCTTCAAACACTGATGTTACAGAAAAGTTATTCGAAGTATCGTACATGGTTTCCCGGAGAAAAGGATCGTACTTATGAAGAGCTTACTAGCCTATTTCAACCACTCATAAGTCATGGGGCGATTCATCTTTATTGCCCGCTAAACACATCCGCCCCGTATAATGATATAAATGTATTTTCCGGGGGAAAATGGACCAGTAATATCTCTGTGTCAAGTATGTTCACACCTGGAAAGCAGGTTCGTATTGCCGTTCGCTTCCAAGGCATATCATTCCATCAACACCCTGTATCGAGGGTGTGGACGGGAAAATCGCGGGTTCAGCATCGCATTCTGGCCATATTTACCGAGTGAACTAGGCATCCGATAGTTTCAACATAGTCGTCGCAGAAAGAGAAACAACCGCCATAAGTAAAGATGCGTTCATCACAAGTGCCATATACCTGTTCATATCATGAAAGTCTGTCCCAATATAATATGTTGCCAAAAATCCGAGAAGAATCGTGCAGGCACTGAAAATAACTCCCTGGGCTACGATAACCCCATATTTCGTAGGGTTATCTGATACTGCGAAATCAATGGATGTCAATACTATACCTACAACTACCGCAAACCATAGACAAGCCGTTATGGCAATCTGCCACGCAACTTTCGCGACGAAAATGGCATATGCGAGGCCACAGGCTACCATGACCATCAGTATAACACCACCTGTGCCGGCGAGGGCTGTGACAAAGGTGTTTGTCCCCGCGCTCACTGTGCTACTCGCAACAGCCGTTTTAGATGACATGGCGTATACAATACCACCAACGACAAGTATTATTATAAGAAGAACTACTACTGCGCCGATCAACATAGTGGTCGATATTGTAATACTTGTAGGCGGTGATGCGGCGGCGGGCATCTCTCTTCATTAGTTAGAAACAGAATAGAGGGAGGCCACGCTCACACTGGTGATAGATAGGAGTAAGTTCAAATGTAACATCGCCATCATATAGGGCTGTTTTGCCGTAGGATTCTGTTCTGTATAGAAATATCCGGTGCCACCCAGTATAAGAACAAGTACAAGATTTACAAGTGTAACGGTTGTAATCGCCTTTGTCATATCTGCCTTGTTATCTCCGTTGCCGGTTGCCTTGAAGACTGCCGTCGTTGCGTACATTAACCCAGCGAAAAAGAATGCTATTGATAGCCACATCCACCACTCCATAGGGATACTCTAACATCATATGATTTTACTTATCGGCAGGTATTATGGTCACGGCTAAGGCGTAGCCGGTTGTGTCTAGGGAGTTCCAGTCAGAGGCGTATCCGGTTGTGTAGCGGGAGTTCCAGGCTCAGGCGTAGCGGCTACACGATTCAACACAGTGGCTTTATCTTTCCCACCTATATTCGAAACTGCGCTCCTTACTTGACTTTTTCCGACAAGCTGGATATCATCGGCAGTGAACAAGGTGAAAAGCCCAAAGGATATTACACCGAAAAATAGGGGCGTCGCAACATAACTCCAGTATTTTGTCATGCTCACTGTTCCACATCCACTACTCGGCATTTCCTTTCTCTGGTTTGTTCCAAGGTAATCTATTGTTATAAATAGGATGGCTCGAAAGAGGGCGCGGCGTTACAGAATCAGCCGTAGGAAACAACGAGGGGGGCGAGCCATTACGAAAAAGAAGAGTAAGCAGCCCGATCCGGGGCCTTCGCAATGTCATCCGTCTATAGGGAAAGTTACACCAGCCCACGGATGCCTGCCCATAGAAGTTCTTCAAGAAGCTGCGAAGAAGGTGAATATCGACCCGAATCTAGATGGGGCGGCTCTACGCGCGGCACTAGGGGCACAGATGAAACATCCTCCCGGTGGAGAGCGTAGTTTCCTAGAGGGGCTTACACTGCCTGCTGCGGAAAAGGCCAAACTCGCGAAGAAATATCTACGTCCCGCTTACCCAAAAGAATGGGTGAGTGATCCGGACAAGTGGTTGGACTCGAACAATATCAAGGCCGTGATGGACCAATACGAGGAAGCTCGGACGATTAACGGCGTAAAAGAGTTCGAGTTTATGGGCCCATTCCCTATTGATTTCGCAGCGCCCGATCCCTATCACAATACGCCCGACGGCTCGAAGCGCTGCCTACAGACCGAAATATGCGAGCTGCGGGTTCAGAAAGCCCTTGAAAACGGTGTAAAATCAGTGGGGATTGTGTATAACCTGGACCCTCACTATAAGTCGGGAAGTCACTGGGTAGCGAACTATATAGATATTCCTGGTAATAAATGTTACTACTTTGACTCGTATGGCGTGGAGCCCCCCCCACAAGTGGAAAAGTTTATGAAATGGCTAACAACACAGGATCCGGAAATGAAACTGGAATACAGCAAAAAGGTCCTACAAAAAAGCAACACGGAATGTGGTATGTTCTGCCTCTATATCATTTCGCGCTTGATAGAGGGTGATGGATTCGTAGAGATAACGAGGAGAAATCCGGCCGATAGTGATATGCTGGACTATAGGGATTGGCTGTTTTCTACCTAGAGGTACTGGCACATGCCGTTAGCGCGTCAACATCATTTTAAAAAGGTCCGGCATCTTAGTTAGAAGGAGCATGACAGATATACGACCTGGTGCCAACACTCAGGCACAGTTTTTTAGCAGCAAGAACGAGACGATGTTAGATCGTCTTCTTTATGCGGATTTCCAGCGTCGTATTGGCGGAGACTTGTCACCGAAACAGAAGGAGCGGCTAGATAAAACTGTGAAGCATTATATGACGGAAGTATATGCGAAAAACCCGGACCAGTCGATTCAGTACATGAATAAGGAGGTGCTTACATCCGTGGTCCCGGACTATCTTTCCTATTTACGGAGAAATGGCCCGGTGAAAAAGGAGGAGGCGGATTCCGGCCTTCATATGGATGTGAACTCGCGTTTCGACCAACTACAGACACAGCGCCAAGAAATGAAGGCGCTTCCTCCTCCGCCACCCGACTTCCAGTTGTCATTGGAGGATGAGGGGCCCACACCTCTTTCTCGCTTCGAGGAAGTAAAACGCACGCGTGAAGCGGAGGCGAGACGCGAGGCGGAGATGGCCGCCACAATGGCTGCGAATCGTAGAATGGATGATGCGAGTCAAGAGCTGGTAGTGACTCCCACGCGGGATACGGGCATGGGACGTTTCTTAGAGTCGGACACGGAGTTCCGAAATGGCGCAGAGGCGGCGCGCCAGCGTGACCAACTCGCCATCATTATGCGCGAGGCGGAGCAGGCGGCGGGAATGCAGAGCACGGGTCGCACGGAGATTGTCAATCTTCCGGATCATCGTCGTGTTCTTCTGGGCGATGCGATGGGCCTCAACGCGCCTGCTCGTTCACAGACTATTCCGAATGCTAACCCCACTCTCGCCCTAGCCGAGCGTATGCGCGAAAGGCCCGTGCTGCCCCAAGATGTGCTGAAACCTCAGGACGACATTGTCGCCTACAAGGAAGTCGAGCACAATCTTTTCGTGTATAGCGCTGACCGCGATTGGGTAAGCAATACGACGGAAAATCGCTACAACTTCTCCGTGGTTTTCGACCCTGCGAATAACCAGTCCGGTTTCGGCTACAATACTGCCACGAACGTGAAGTTCAAGAACATTACACGCATCGAGTTCGTAAAGGCCATTATGCCCACTGAGGGCATTGATGTGCTCCCGGTGTATGATATGTCTGGCGCGATATCCGTATTGAGCACTGATCTGAACGTGAGCGTGCTTTCACTGCCGTATCTCCAAGTGCGCATTCCTGAGCTGAATGTGAATGGTTATGGTACAAATGATGGAATGAACAATGCCTTCGCCGCCATTTCCTATGACGCCTATTGGGCGGGGGATAGCAGCTCGAAAAATAGGGGCTACACGCGTATGATTCCGAAGTTTTTGAAATGCCAAAAGGTGTATTATCCTACACCTCTCGCCACACTACAGAAGTTGAGTTTCCAGATTCAAAAGCCCGACGGTACGTTGGTAAGTACGACAAATGATACACTCGATATTTCGGGGGTGTACATGCCGACTACTGGAACGACCGATTTCAAGCACTATTTTGCGGCCACATATGACTGGCTGTGGATCAAGACGAAGACGTATTTCAATAAGTTTCTAATAAGCCAGGGTGATCGTATTGTATTCAAGAACGTCGCGATGAATGCCACACTTGTTGCCGCACAGCCGACGGGAGTAACAAACTTGGTCAACTTCTTGACGCGCCCCGAAGGACATCTTGTATCTGATATTGGTGCGTTGACGGGAATAGATGCATCACCCACGTACAGAGACACGGGAGTAAATGGTCCAGGATATTCCAATACCTCGGGATACTCGAATGGTATTATCATCCGCAATAGTTTTACGGATCCTACAACAGGTTCTACGTCATTAAGCCCTTGGGTAACCACTGGGTTTGTAAATAGTTTAACATCGAACCCTACTGCAACAAGCGGGCGCCTAATCAATATGAATCATCAGATCCAGATTATTATGCGCGTGATTACTCGTGAGATGGACTCGGCTGCGAAGCTGCGGCCTGATAATCTACAGGCTTGAGCGCCTTCTTCAGCCGCTCCAAATAGTTAACTTTTAAGATTTGCTATTCAGGATTTTAGTATCCCGTTCACAATCAGAACTCTCATCATACATCGCCATTTGAATATGTTCAGACCAGTTAGTAAATTCACTCATTTGTGATTTGACAAACTGTTCAGTAAAATCAAGAATATCGTCAAGGCACGCTTCATCTTTATAGTTCATAAATGCACTAATAGCACATACGACATTACACCCCATAAACCATAGTGTACCTTCGACTTCCGTGTTCATATATTTACTAAAATGTTCTTTAAATTTGCCTTGATAACCGTGGCCAAACTCCATATCTGCTTCACAACTTAGCCACATATCAAACATCTTTTCCCAGTTATCTGTGATACGCTTTCTAAAATCTTCTAATACCGAGTGTTTAACTAACACAAGCTTTTTGTCGTATGACATTCTAGTTATACTTAAAACGCCCTCTTTATGCTTTGTAGAGAATGGCTTCCGCCCCGCCATGGCCCGATGCCGTCAAGGCAGTATATGTTCTCTGTCATCCCATAAAGGAGAAGTCACGCTACGATCGCCTGATGCCACATCTCGCCGCCGTCGGAATCCCCGCCGATCGTATTCGTGTCTGCGCGCCTACATGGGGCACTGAGCTCACTGTCGATCAGATTTTCAACGCCTATAATCCCTATTTACGGCGCGGCCTGCCCACATTCAGCTTCAAAGGGGCAAATCTCACACGCGGAGAAATCAGTCTCGGTATCAACTTTGCCATGGCCGTATTTGACACTGTGAAACGCGCCGACGACGGTCTTATAATCACTCTCGAGTCCGATGTATGGCTACGCGACGATTTCGTGCCGCGTCTAAATGACCTACTCGCAGACGCCGCGACTCGCCCCTGGGATTTTATTAGTCTCGGCGAAGGTGTAGGCACGCGTCCGCCTGGTGCACCCCTCTCCTATTACGCCCCCTCCAAGGCATACAAACCTCCACACCAATGGGTCTTTCGCTGCACAGACTCTATGCTCTTTACCACAGAGTATTTGAAGCGTCTTTCGACTACGGTCCTTCCCTTTAAAGAAATCATTGATTGGGAGATGAACTATCAGCTCATGCTCCATAAAGGCACACCTCTATGGGCCGACCCTCCTCTCGCCGAGCAAGGCACATGGAATGCCCGTATAACTTCCTCATTGACCTCATGAGGCCCCCGTGAGTTTCACCGGCGGAGCGGGCTTTCCATCCTTGGCCCCCGCCGTTCCGAGCAACTTCAAAGGAATCTTTTTCGCGGGTTTCGCCTGGTCTGCCTCGTACATATCGAATCGCTCAATCGTAGACCCGTCAGCTGTGAATATGGGCCGCATACGATATGTCACTCCTTTCAGCGCCTTAAAAATATCTTTGGCAGATGGGTCCTCGGCCATTTCGACCGGCGCGGCCCCTGTTACACATACAGTATCAAGAATATCTTTTCCATCCGGACCCACAAACTGCGGTGCGGCTAAGATATCATCGCGCAACACAGGATTGTAAATGAAATCACCTACCTTCCCCTTTAGAGGCAGGCAAGTGAATGTCCCATCCTTATTCTTCTTCATGTTAATCTCGCAATCT
>SXGQ01656549.1_pt1 | contig 49796 bp, 30 predicted proteins | sample 3178371 | NCBI WGS metagenome assembly SXGQ01 (sample SAMN11356859, study PRJNA531348) | freshwater metagenome | isolation source: freshwater sample F1-20 | place: China: Fuxian Lake, Yuxi | collected 2017-12-25 | reverse complement strand
GTCGCGAAATGCATGGCCAGTTCGAGAGCCTTTGGTTGGCAGTGAACTGCCACGGCGCGTGACCCCGGAGGAGACAGCGCCCGAGGCGGATCCTTACGATCCCAAGCCGTCGTTCTGGCAGACTCACGTTAATTACGTCGCGGCGGCGGTCGTCTTCGTTTTCACGGTCGGGCTGACGGTGTTGGCGTTCCCGCCGTTCAAGACGCCGGAGCTCGCCTATGCCTGTCTGGTGCCCGGGATTTACTGGGCCTATCGGCGTCCGACCTTCCGGCTTTACGCGGCGACGATGCTCGGCGCGCAGGCCGTGGCGTGGACCGTTCTCTTCGGTTGGCTGCACAACGTCACGTGGGCGGGACTGCTGCTGCTCGGACCGTTTATCGGTGTGTGGGTCGGCCTGTGGTTTCTCGCGGTCTGGTGGGCGATGCCCCGCATGATCGGCCGGCCGACGATGGTGCGGCTCGCGGTGTTGCTCGGTCTGGCGGGCCTATGGTGCATCAACGAATGGCTGCGCACCTTCGTGCTGAGCGGCTTTCCCTGGTTGCCGCTGGCGGCCAGCCAGTGGGAACGGGTGAGCGTGTTGCAACTCGCCGCCTACACCGGGCAGGCCGGACCGGCCTTCGTGCTGGTCGGCATGAATATCGGGTTTGCCGCCTACGCGCACCGGCTGTTTCGCGAAGGCGTGACCGGCCTCAACAAACGCAGCCAGGAGTTTTTCCTCGCGGTTTTTTTGCTTTTTGTGGCCCTCAGCACGCACGTGCAGGAGACGTTTAACCGCGCACCGTTCCAGACGTTGCTCGGCCGGTTCGCCTTTGTGCAGCCCTACATTGCCCAAGACGTGAAATGGGATCCGGCCAAGGCTCCGGGGATTCTCGAAGCGCTCGAAAAGACGACCCTCACCGCCGCGATTACCCGGCCCGATCTCATCCTGTGGCCCGAGGCCGTCACGCCGTGGGCGGTGCGCGGTGATGCCAACGTGCGCGGCTTCGTCGAGTCGCTCGCACAGCGCGCCAAGACACCGCTGCTGCTGGGCTCGATCGCAATCGAAGACCGGGGCGCGCCGACTGAGCGCTGGTTTAACGGTGCCTTCCTCGTCAGGCCCGACCAAGGGCTGCAAGACGCTTACTACGCGAAACGAAAGCTCGTGCCCTTCGGCGAATTCGTGCCGTTCCGCCCCGTCCTGGGCTGGCTAAAGAAGTTTGTGCCCATCGGTGAAGACTTCGAACGCGGCACGGATGCGGCACCGCTGTTGGTGTCGATCCGGGGTGAAGCGACCGTGTTTGGCCCGCTGATTTGCTACGAAGATATTTTCCCGCAACTGGCGCGGCAAAGTGTGCGCTCCGGGGCCGATGTGCTGGTCGTGGCGACCAACAACGGTTGGTTCGGCGAGGGCGGCGCCGCCTACCAGCACGCCGCGCACTCGGTGCTGCGCGCGATCGAAAATCGCCGGCCGTTGTTGCGCTGCGGCAACGGCGGTTGGAGCGGTTGGTTCGACGAGTTTGGCAATGCCCGCTTCACGATGCGCGATGCGAACGAGCGCATCTACTTTCGCGGCGCCGAAGTGACGTCGGTGATGCGCGATTCCCGCTGGATCGGGCGCACGAGCTTTTACACGGATCACGGCGATTGGTTTATTTTGCTGAGTCTCGGGCTGGCGGTGGGGGCCTGGGCTTTGTTGCGGTTGCCCCTCCGTGCTCCCGAGACGGAGGGCTGAGTTTCGGACTGTCCGCGTCAGGGCGCTTTGCCTCAGTTTCGCGAATACCGCGTTTTTGCAGCGTGGCTGCGACGCACCCCTCAACCCGCGTCAACCTGAGCCACGCCTAAACAATGCATCCCACTCCCATGGACTCCCGCTCCCGCCCGTTTGTTGCCCTGCTGGCCGCATGTGCCGCGCTCGGATTCACCCCGGCCTCGGCCCAGTCGGTGCCTGAGCCGGAGAAGAAACCCGATGCCGCCAAAGAGACTGCGATCGTCCTCACGCCGTTCACGGTCAATACGTCTAAGGATAAGGGCTACTTCGCTGAAAACACGCTCGCAGGGTCTCGCCTTAATACGAACCTCTCCGACCTCGCCGCCTCGATCACCGTTGTCACCAAGCAGCAGATGGACGACACCGCCTCGTTGGACATCAACGATGTCTTCAAATACGAGGCGAGCACCGAGGGCTCGGGTTCTTACACCCCGTCGATCGTCGATCGAGGCACCGCCAAAGATTCCATCGCCGGCTACAGCTTCGGCAATAACGGCGATTCTTCCACTAACGCGCAGGCCAACCGCGTCCGCGGTCTCGCCGCGCCCGATGCCGCGATCAATAATTTTCCTACCAACAACCGCATTCCGTTCGACTCCTACAACACCCAGTCGGTCGAAATCACCCGCGGCCCCAACTCGCTCCTCTTCGGCCTCGGCACCCCAGCCGGCATCGTGAACCAGACCTCCGCGCAGGCGGCGCTCAACCGTGATAACAATCAGGTCGTGATGCGCACCGACCAATACGGCTCGTTTCGCACGTCGCTCACGATGAATCGCTCGGTCATCAAGGACAAACTCGCCGTGTATGGCGCGTTCCTCTACAATGACCAGCAGTTCCAGCGTAAGCCCTCGCGCGATCTTACCCGCCGCCAATACGGCGCCGTCACCTTCAAGCCCTTCGCCAAAACCGTCCTCCGCGGCTTTGCCGAGAACTACGAGAACCACGCCAACCGGCCCAATTCCCTCACCCCACGCGATTTTGTGACGCCTTGGTTCGCGTCGGGCCGCCCGGCCTACGACCCGACCACGCGCATGATCACCGTGCTCGATACCAACCGCGTGGTCGGCCCCTATGTTTCCAATATCAACTCACCGGGCTACAACGCAGCGGTGAATACCGTCCTCGGCGCCGGTGCGCCCAGCACGATCACCTCGCCACAGTTCGTGCCCGGCATCCAGTTTGAAGATACCGGTCGCCCCCTGCGCCTGATCGATGGTGGCCAGTCCATTGCCTTCTTCCAGCGCAATCCCAACCTCTACGCCCCAGCGCAGACCAATCCCGCCACCGCCACGCCGACCCCGGCCAGCCTCGGCTGGACCGTCGGCGATCCGCGCTTCCTCTTCCTCGATCGCCAGTGGTCGTCGTCGATCAATCGGCCCATTCCCACCGCCACGATCAACGGCCAGACTTACACATACGGCAGCTACCAGATTCCCGGCGTGACGAATAAATCGATCTACGACTGGACGAAATACAACCACCTCCAGACCAACTTCGCCAATGTGCGCGCGTCCAACTATAACTTGGAACTCGAGCAGCAGATTCTGCCCGAGCTCTTCTTCAGCGCCGGCTGGCTGCGGCAGGATGTCGAGAGCGTGGAGAACTACACGATGAACCAGCTCACCGGTGCGACCATTCAGGTTGATACCAACCAAAAGCGCATCGACGGCACGGTGAATCCCTACTTCGGCCTCCCCTTCGTCTCCGAAGGCGTGGGCGGCGGTGTCGATACGTTCTACACGCCTCAGACCGACGACAACTACCGCGCCATGCTCGCCTATGATTTGGACCTCTCCAATCAATCCGGCCTCCTGAAATGGCTCGGCCGCCACCGCCTCCTCGGCCTCTGGTCCCAGCAGAACGTGAACCGCGCCGTTGAACGCTGGCGCAATAATTTCGTTGATGGCGATGCCGACGCGAAGCTCCGCTACGTCGCCAATCTTGCCATCCCCGGCACGCAGTCTGCCCTCACCTCCGCCCTCATGCGTAAATACTACATGGCCAGACCCGGCGGCGCCCAGGGTGTGACCACGCAATCGGCCGGCTTCTACGGCAATCAAGGCTGGGATCGACCCGTGACCTCCCAGATCCAAGTTTACAACTACAACACCGGCCAGTTTCAGAATGTCAGCGTGGTCGAGCAGTCCCTCTTTTCCAGCGCCGGCAGCTTTCGCACCCAGCGCGAGGTCAAGAGCTGGACGCTTGCGGCACAAAGCTACCTCTGGGAAGACCGCCTCATCACCACCCTCGGCTTCCGCCACGATGACTACCGCGCCCGTATCACCACGCCCGGTGCCCTTACCGACGTTAGGGGCAGGGTTACCGAGGTCGCGCTCCCGAATGCCCAACTCTTCAGCAACGGTGTCTCCGGCCTCATCAACCGGGATCTCGTGATGAGCCGCTGGGCCCGGTGGGACGCACTTGAAGGCAACACCAAAACCCTCGGTGCCGCTTTCCGACCGTTGAAAAACCAAGGCTTCGTCCGCCGCATGGTTGGCGAAGATTCCCTCGCCTCCGAATTCCTCCAGGGCCTCACCTTTTACTACAACAAGTCGGATAACTTTAACCCGCCCGCCACCTACCAGACCGATTATTTTTTCAAGCCTCTGCCGAAGCCAACCGGCAACGGCCAAGACGGCGGCATCGGTTTCAATCTTTTCCGCAACAAGCTCGTCGTGCGGCTCAATTGGTATGAAAACTCGAGCCAGAACGAGCGCACCGGCGCGGCCGGCACGCTCCTCACCCGGCTCGCCTATTCCGATACGACCACCGGTCTCCCGTGGGCCAGCGCCGTCCAAAGGCTCCGCAACGGCGTCGCCGCCGGTCGCACGATCAACGAGATCATCTCCGTCGCCAACTGGAATACCGATGCCGTGAATCCCGTGAACGACCCGACCAATCAGCAGAAAATCTATGACCTCATCAAACTCCCGCTCAATTATTACAGCGGTCTGAGTTCGGGTGCCACTCAGGAGAGCAAGGCCAAAGGCGTCGAACTTCAGGTGACCTACAACCCGCTGCCCAATTGGACGATGAAGATCACGGGCAGCCAAGGGCAGAGCACCTACACCAACATCGCGCCCCAATACGACGCCTGGCTCGCGGAGCGTTTGCCCAAGTGGGAAACCAACGCGGCGCCCGACATTCCTGATTTCGTCGATCCGAACACCAGCCGCCGCTGGTCGCTCAAGAATTTCTGGACCGGCTACGGTTACACCGGCGTCGCCCAGATCGAGAATACCGACGGCAACACCAGCGCACAGGCCTACCACAACAATGTCGTCGTTTCCCAAGTCGCCCTCGCCAAGGCGCTCGAAGGCGCCCGCTCTCCTCTTGAGCGCCAATATCGCGGCTCGTTCCTCACTAACTATGCGTTCACCGGCGGCAAACTGAAAGGCTTCTCCGTCGGCGGCAGCCAGCGTTGGGAATCGCGCGCCGCCATCGGCTTCTACGGCAAGGTCGGCGATCCCCTGCGCTCTCCCACCGTTATCAATCTCAACGACGTCACCCGTCCAGTTTACGACGACGGCAACTACTTCACCGACCTGTGGCTTTCCTACTCCCGGAAAATTCTGAACGACAAGATCGGCTGGAAGATCCAGCTCAACGTGAATAACGCCACCGAAGACGGCCGCCTCATGCCGACGCAGGTCAACTTCGACGGCACGCCTTGGGCCTTTCGCATCATCGACTCGCGGCAATTTATTCTTACTTCCACGTTCACCTTTTGATTGTATCGTTCAAAACTAACTCGCTAAATATATGAATAATAAAGTGATTCGGATACTTTTAATTGTTTTGGTGTTTTGTGTGTCGTCGGCTCGTGCTGCGACGCAATATCTCGTTACGGTTCCTGCTGATGAGACTGGATCTATAACAATTAGGCTGCGTGCGCCTATATTTTTTGATTCATATAATCTCACGCTATCAAACACGACTAATTATGGCATATCGGATATGCGTTTGCTTCGAAATTCAGTTTTGTCGACCGATTTAAGTTGGAAGACTCCTTCGCTTGGTAGTTTTGGAGGCACGTCGAGTTCAGCGAGTCGAGATGGTGATGATTGGGTTTGGACGGTATCGGGGCTTCCTCCGGGTGACTATTCAGTGGATTTTGATGGCACCGGCGTTGTTTATACCGCTTATGAAACCTACTCGACGGAAGCTCTTGTAAATTTATTTAGGCTTTTTGATGATTATGGAATGCTTTACATTGTTGTTCCTTCCTCCGGGTGGTTCACTCAAATCATTTGGGATGCTGCGCCTCATATGTTGATAACTGTTGATAGTTTTTCATATTGATTGATAGATGTGTCTTTTCGTTTAAAGGCCCCCAAGTATTTGGGGGCTTTTTCGTGAACAAGCACATGGAAAGAGACTATGCCTGTTTTTTGACGATATTGCATGACGTTGAGGTAGATTAACGGATTCTATCGCGAATTGGGATGAGGGTTATTTATTTCATGCTATTCTTGTGTGCTGCGATCATCGCAGTCTACGCGAACTCGCTCAACGCTCCGTTTCTCTTCGACGATGCCGGCGCCGTGCTCGGCAACCCCACGATCCGCAGCTTGGCGTCCTTCGCGGTGTTTAACCCTCCCGCCGACGGCAGCACTACAACCGGTCGCCCGGTCGTGAATTTTTCTTACGCGCTCAACTACGCGTTGGGTGGCGAGCACGTTGTGGGTTACCGCGTCGTCAACGTGGCGATTCACGCGCTCGCCGTGCTTACTCTCTTTGGCCTGCTCCGCCGCACGTTTTCCTGCGTCCGGGGTAGGGGCCCGCTCGCGGGCGATGTCTCCGCGTCATCGCGCGCCAGCGCGCTCCTACCGTCCGCCTTTAACCCTGATGTCGCCGCGTTGACGATCGCCGCACTCTGGGCGCTGCATCCGCTCCAGACCGAGTCCGTCGTCTGCATTGCCCAACGCACCGAATCGCTCTGCGGCCTCTTCTATTTGCTCACGCTCTACGCCTTCACCCGCGCCACGATTCCGTCCGAGGGTGGAGCGCGTTGTCCACAACGCGCTTGGCTCGTGGTTTCGGTCGGCTCCTGTCTCCTCGGTATGGCTGCGAAAGAGGTGATGGTCACCGCGCCGCTCGTGGTATTGCTCTACGACCGCACGTTTGTCGCCGGCACGTTTGCCGGAGCGCTGCGCGTGCGCCGCGGTTACTACGCCGCCCTCGCCGGCACGTGGCTGTTGCTCGCGTTTCTCGTGCTGCAAAATAGCGGCGCGCGGGGCGCATCGGCCGGTTTTGGCCTCGGGGTCACGTCGTGGACTTACCTGCTCACCCAAGCCGACGCGCTCGTGCGCTACCTCGGTCTCGCGTTGTGGCCGCACCCGCTCGTGCTCGACTACGGCACCGGCGTGGCGGGTGCGTTGGCCGAGGTCTGGTGGCAGGGCGTGATCGTCCTGATGCTGCTGGCGGCGACGGTCTGGGCGTTGGTGCGCCGCCCGGTGCTCGGCTTCGTCGGCGCATGGTTTTTCCTCATTCTGGCACCCAGTTCGAGCTTCGTCCCGCTGGTCGCACAGACGATGGCCGAGCACCGGATGTATCTGCCGCTGGCCGCGCTGCTCGCGCTCGTGGTGGGATTGCTGCACCGCCTGCCCGTCCTAGCTTACCGGGTCGTTTTCCTTGTGCTCGTTTTGGCCAGCGGAGCGGCAACGGTCGCGCGCAACCACACCTACCGTGATCCGCTTGCGATCTGGTCGGACAACGTCGCCGCGCATCCGTCCGGCGCCCGCGGTCACAACAACCTCGCCCTCGTTTTCCAGCAACGCGGAGAGCCCGACCGCGCCAACACCCACTACGCCACCGCCGTGCGCCTGCAACCCGGGTATGTCTCCGCCCACTACAATTGGGGCGTGGCTCTCCTTGAGCAAAACCGCGTCGAGGCCGCCATTGCCGCGCTTGAGACGGCCGTCCGCCTCGCGCCCGAACACGCCGATGCCCACCTGAATCTGGGCAACGCCCTGGTCCGGGCGGAACGCCCCGCCGCCTCGCTCCCACATTATGAAACATCGCTCCGCTTGCGCCCCGCGCCTGACGCCCACGTCAATCTTGCCGCCGCGTTGACCGTGCTCGGACGCCCTCGTGAGGCCGATGGCCAACTCGAATCCGCGCTGCGGCTTGATCCGTCGTTTGCTCCGGCCCGGCTGCAACTCGCCCGCAACCTCAGCCGCGCCGCTTTGGCCCTCGCCCAGGGCGGCCGTCTCGCCGAAGCCGTCGCGCCGTTGACCCGCGCGATCCAGCTCCAGCCCGATTTCGTCGAGGCCCATGCCAATCTCGGCAATGTCCTGCTCCTCTCCGGCCGCCCCGCCGAGGCGATCGCCGCTTACGAGGCCGCTCTCCGCTTGCGGCCCCGCGATCCCGGCTTGCTGGAGAATCTCGCTGCGGCCCAGTCCGTCCGGTAGCGCGCACGGGCGTTTCGCATCGCCCATTTTTTTGAAGGTCGTGCGCATGGTCTGACTGTCCAGCCCTGAGCTTCCAGTGTCGGTTCGCCTTGATGATCGTTCGGCTCTCTTTGGTCTGCGGCATGAACCCCGCCCGCCTCATTCTCATCGTTCTTTTTGCGTATGCGGGGTTCGGCGCGTCGGCCCAGGGCGCAGCCGGTCCCTTGGCCAAAGAGGCCGACGCTTCGCGGTGGGTCTTTTCGCTGCTCCCGAAATCGCTCCAGCAAAATCCCCACCTCAACCTCACGGTTATCACCGAAATGACCGAGGCGGGTCGCAAGCTCCCGCCGGTTTCGCCCGCGTCGCCCGCTTATTTTATCACCAAATCCGGCGGCCATCATGACCTCGGCCACAGTACCGGCACGGAGGTGGTGCTCTCCGCCGAGCAGGTTGAAAAAATCCTGATCCGCGCGCTGGCCGCCAACGGCTATCTTCCGTCCCTTCCGCCGGCTCGGCCGCCCACGCTCGTCATCAATTTCGTCTGGGGCGCACACAACCTTCTCACCGAACCGGACGCGGATAACGCCTCGCTCTCCGGCCTTGCCGTGGGCCGTAACCTCGTGGACCGCGCCGCCCTCGTCGGCGGCGAGAAGTTCGCCAAACAGATCGTCGATGTTTTCACGAGCGCCGAGGAACTGGCCCGCGCCAACCCGCCCGCGCGCATCGACCCTTCCGGCGCCGTGCCCGGCATCGCCCCGATTCTCGGCGCCGAGCAGATGGCGTTCATGAATCCCGTCCACCAGTTCAAGCTGCGCAGCGAAAAGAACGAGTTCCTCGTCGATCAGGCCGTGTCCGACGTCTACTACGTGGTCGCATCGGCTTACGACTACGCGGCGCTGGCGAAGCACGAGCGCCGGTTGCTGTGGCGCACGCGCATGACGGTTGCGGCTGCAGGCGTTTCGGAGGAGCAGACCTTGCCCACGCTCATCGCCACCGCTGCACCGTTTTTCGGGCGGGAGATGACCGAGCCGTCGATCTTCGCCAAGCGCGCCGTGCGCGACGGCCAGGTCGAACTCGGCACTCCCACCGTGGTCGAGCCCGCCGCGCCCCCGCGCAAATCCTAGGCGGCCGGTCACCTTTCCGCCCGGCGCTCCGAACTCCTTTGTCCACCCTTTTAGTCAAAACCAAGCACCTCATGACCTCACCCTCCGTCTCGCTAAGCCGCCTGCGCCAGTCGCTCTTTCTCCCCGTCGCCCTCGCGTGCGCGGTCTTCAGCCTCCACGCTCAATCCCCCGCGTCCGATGCCGCCGCCGTCAAGCCAGTGGTCAAGCCGCTCACGGCCGAAGAGATCAAGGCGCTCGATGGCAAAGCCGCCGCCTCGATCCCTGCAACTTCCCCCGGCGATACCGTGGTACTTACGCCCTTCGAAGTGAAGAGTGAGAACGACAAGGGCTACTATGCGTCGAATTCCCTCTCCGGCACGCGCATGAATTCCCGGCTCGAGGATCTGGCGTCGCCCATTTCCGTCGTCACGAAACAGCAGCTCGACGATATGGCCGCGGTGGATCTCAACGACATCTTCCGCTCCGAGAGCAACGTCGAGGGCTTTTACCAATACACGGAATTCACCGTGGACAACAACCGCCTCGTCGACACCGCCTCCAACAATCCCGAGGCCAACAACCGCATCCGCGGCATGGGTCAGGCCAACGTCACCGCCGGCGGCATCTCCGTCAGCAATGCCTCCGCCATCGACGCTTACAACATCGACGCCGTCGAAATCAGCCGCGGCGCCAACTCCAATATCTTCGGCATCGGTTCTACCTCGGGCACCGTCAACTTGAGCCTCGCCGCCGCCAACCTTAACCGCGACTCGACCAAGTTCACGTTCATGACCGACAACCGCGGCCGCCTCCGCGAGACCTTCGACATCAACCGCGTGCTCTGGCGCAACAAACTCGCGCTGCGCGTGCTCGGGTCCCACGACGACGTCGGTTTTGTGCGCGAGCCGTCGTCCCAGGTTTCGAAGCGGTTCAACATCGTCACCCGGATCCAGCCCTTCAAGAAGACGTCCCTCAAGGTCTCCTACGAGACGGTCCGCAACGCCCAGTCGCTGCCCAACGCCATGACCCCGCGCCAAGGCATCACCTCGTGGCTGGCCAACGGCGCCCACACCTTCGACGCTTCCACCGGCACCGTTTTCAGCTCTGCCGGTGTCGCCCTCGGCACGTTCTCCGGTCTCACCACCGCCAACCTCGTCGGCGGCGCCAACGACCTCTTCGCCCGCTACCGTTTCACCGGCGGCCTGCACTCCGGCACCAATGCCCAGCGTCCCGTCATCGGTTACATTGACGGCCAGATCGCCTACCTGACCGGCGCCGCCTCGTGGATCTACGCGAACCGTAACGCCACTACCTTGGTCAACACCTACAATCAGACTGGCACCCAACGTCTCGTCGAATACCAGATCCCCGGCCAACAGGTGAACATCCCCGATATCAACCCCGCCACCGGCCAGCCCTTCGGTCTCGTCAACACCGTGTTCAGCGAACAGCTCTCCGGCGTGAACGGCGCCGAGGGCAAGGCCCTCTACGACTGGACGAAGTATAACATCAATGCGTCCAACTACTTGGAGCGCCGCACCAACGTTCTCCGCTTCGAACTCGAGCAATCGGTCATCAACACCGACAAGCAGCAAATGGCTTTCCAGTTCGCCGGGCTCAGCGAAGACATCGAGGCCAAGTCTTGGAACTTCATCGGCAACGGCGGCGACGGCGTGGACGGCATCATCAACATCGATCCCAACCGCACCCTGCCCAACGGCGCCGTGAATCCCGGTTACCTCCGCCCTTACCTGCGCAGCCGCCAGCCCCAAGTTTACTACCGTCCCGAGGAGAAGATTACCCTCAAGGCCCAAGGTGCTTACATGGTCGATTTCTCCCGCAACAAGGGCCTGTCCCGTTGGCTCGGCCGGCAGAATTTTCTCGGCTACGCCGAATACACTGAACGCAAAAATATTCCCAATGCCCTTCGCTACCGCTCGCAGATCGCCGACACCACCACGCTCATCCGCGGCGTGGGCAACTCGGATTCGTTGAACACCAATTACTACCTCGGGGACGGCAAAGGCTACAACGTGGACTCGCCCACGACGCGCCCGCCCACCGATGCGCTCGTGCCCTACACGTATTGGTCCACCGAATTCGGCGGCACCGGCAACGTCGCCCTCGACACCGCCCAGTGGCGCACCCAGCAGAACACCCGCCTCGCCGAGGTGCTTTTCTCCGCCCAAGGCTCGCTGAAGACCGAGAACCGCTCACGGGGCGCCATCTGGCAGGGCTTCTTCCTCGATGGCCGCATCATCCCCACTATCGGCTACCGCGAGGACAAGGTCCGCTTCGCCGGCAACAAGCCCTACGACTCGGTCACGCTCTACCCGCAATATCGCTACAACATCGGCGCGTCCTCGTTCCTCGAGCCCACGCGGGCGATGTTCGATTTCCAAGACACTTATAACACCGTCAACTACGCCACCGGCGCCACCGACAACCGCGGCATCACCCGCACCGCCGGCGTCGTCGTAAAGCCTCTGCGTTGGCTGCACCTCACCTACAACCAATCCGACAGTCTCGACCCCGCCAGCCAGGCCGTGGATACCTACGGCACGCTGCTCGATAATCCCCGGGGCGACAGCAAGGACTACGGCGTCCGCGTTTCGATGTTGGACGAGCGTCTCTGGATCTCGCTCAACAAATATGAAAGCACCACGACCAACGCCCGCAACGGCGCCACCGGTCGCGTGTCGAGCCGCGCGCTGCCCTTCGATTTCGACACGGGCCAGCTCGACGTGGACAACGCCTTCGGCTCCGCCAGCCCCAACGAACTCGATCTCTTCGACTGGTATTTCTACCGCATCTACGGCGATTCCAACATCCCCACCGGCACGACCATCCCGCAGGGGCCCAACTTCAACGGCACGGGCGACGCCGGCTACCTCGCGGCGAAAGGCCTGATCGGCTCCACGGATGCCGAGACCCGCCAACGCGTCACCGATCACGTTTACGGCCTGATGGGCTTCACCAAGGCCGAGGCGCGCCAGATTCTCGTCACCCCTCCCGGCTCGTTCCGCACCGCGACCAACGACGTCACGTCGCGCGGTTATGAGGCCGAGCTCAACTACCGCACCCGCTTCTGGAACCTCAAGGTGACCGGCGCCCAGAAGGAGACGATCGACTCCAACATCGCGGCTTCGCTCACCCGCTACATCACCACGCGTCAGCCCATTCTCGAAAAGGCCGCCTACACCAACACAGCCACCGGCGTCACCGAGTCCTACTGGAACACCAACACCGGCGGCACGTCGCTCACCCGCGGCAACCGCTACGCCGCCGAGGTGCTCAACGTCTACAATCCCCTGATCCAAAACGCCGGCAAACCCCGCCCGCAGACGCGCCGTTATTCCCTCGCCGCCACGACCAGCTACAACCTCGCCGGTATCGCGGGCGACAACCGTATCCTCAAAAACCTCCGGATCGGCGGCGGCGCCAGTTGGGCTTCCAAGGCTGCGATCGGCACCAAATACGCCACGCCCGAATTCGATCTTACGACCAACGCCTACCTCGTCCGTCGGATCGACCCCTCGGCGCTCTACTACGATGACCCCGTGTTCACCGCCAACGTCTTCGCGTCTTACGCGTTCAAGCTGAACAAGGGGCGCATCCGCTCCTCGGTGCAGCTCAACGTGCAAAACATGCTCGAAGACGGCCGCCTCCAGCCCGTCGCCGTGCGCACCGATGGCACCCCGTGGGCCTTCCGCATCGTCGATCCCCGGCTCTTTCAGCTCACCTTCAACTTCGAGCTTTGAAAGTAGGGCGCGGTCTCCGACCCGCCCTTTTTCGTGCTCGCTGGTTGAACCTCCCGCCGGACCGCCCGCCGGAATGTTCAACGGCTTTTCGCCTGACATTCCCGCACCCGGCCCAAAACCTTTTCCGATGTCTCCCAAACTTCTTCGCCGCGCCGTCGAGGCGCTCACTACCTTCAAGATTGAGACGCCCTCCTGGGGCTTTGCCGACACCGGCACCCGTTTCGGAAAATTTTTCCAGGACGCCGCCGCCATCGATCTCAACGACAAGCTCGCCGATGCCGGCCAGGTCCACGCCCTCACCGGCTGCTGCCCGACCGTCGCCGTCCATGTCCTTTGGGATTTTCAGCCCGGTCAGGACCCTAAGGCCGTCGCGAAACTCGCACGGCACCACGGTGTGAAGATCGGCGCCATCAATCCGAACTTGTTTCAAGATCAGGACTACAAGTGGGGTTCTTTCGGCCACAACGACCCGGCCGTCCGCGCCCGCGCGCTCAAGCATTGCACCGATTCCGTCGCCCTCATGAGCGGCACCGGCAGCGAGTATCTCTCCCTCTGGTTCGCCGACGGCACCAACTATCCCGGTCAGGGTAGCATCCGCGACCGCAAGAAATTCTTCGAGGATTCGCTCCGCGCGCTCCACGCGAAACTTGGCCCGAAGCAGACCATGCTCGTGGAATACAAACCCTTTGAGCCCGCCTTCTACGCGACCGACATTGCCGACTGGGGTATGGCTTACCTGCTCGCCAAAAAAGCCGGCCCGCGCGCCAAAGTGCTCGTCGATACCGGCCACCATTACGTCGCGCAAAACATCGAGCAGATCGTCGCCTGGCTGCTCGATGAGGACATGCTCGGCGGTTTTCATTTCAACGACCGCCGCTACGCCGACGACGACCTCACGCTCGGCTCGATCGATCCGTATCAGGTGTTCCGCATTTTCCACGAGATCCACGCCTTCGCCGCCGATCGCGGGAAAGCTCCGAAAATCGCCTACATGGTGGACCAGTGCCACAACGAGAAACCCAAGATCGAGGCGATGATCCAGACGGTCGTGATGGCGCAGGAGCTTTTCGCCAAGGCCGCGCTCGTCGACCACGACGCCCTGCGCCGCGCGCAGGCGAAAAACAACGTTGTCGATGCCGAGCTGCTCTTGAAGCAGGCGTTCTTCACCGATGTCGCGCCCGCGCTCGCCGCGTGGCGGAAGGCGCAAAAACTCCCCGCCGACCCGCTCGCCGCACACCGCCGCAGCGGCTACGAAAAGACCGCCGCCGCCGACCGCCGCGCCCGCCGCAAGGCCCTCGGCCTCGGCCAAGGCGGCAGCTTCGCCTGAGCAGAAGTGGGAAAAAGTAGGGTCGGCGGTCCCCATGCGCTTCCTCTTATCCCTCCTGCTCGTTTCGTGGGCATCGGTCGGTGCGATCGCGGCGGACCACGGCCCGCGACCGCTCCTCGCCGCCCACGCGCACAACGACTATGAACATCCGCGCCCGCTGTTCGACGCGTTGGCCTGTGGTTTCGCCAGCATCGAGGCCGACATCCACCTCGTGGATGGCCGGCTGCTCGTCGCCCACGATCGCAAGTCCGTAAAACCCGAGCGCACCTTGGAGGCGCTTTATCTGGATCCGTTGCGCGCCCGCGTCCGGGAAAACGGTGGTCGGGTCTATCGGGACGGACCGACGATCACGCTGTTGGTGGACGTGAAAAGCGAAGCGGTCGCGACCTACGCCGTGCTCGACGAGATGCTGGGCCGCTATGCTGAGATGCTCACCGTCTATCGCGATGGCGTCGCGAGCCCCGGAGCAGTGTCGGTGATTCTTTCCGGCAACCGCGCCCGGACCGTACTCGCCGGGCAGTCGCTGCGTTTTGCCGCGCTCGACGGCCGCCTTGAAGATCTCGCGGCCAATCCCCCAGCGGCGCTGGTGCCGTGGATCAGCGACAATTGGCAAAAAGTCTCGGCTTGGAAGTGGACGGGTCCGATCCCCGACGCCGAACGTCGAAAAATCCGCGACTTGGTCGCGCAGGCGCACGCGCAGGGGCGGAAGCTTCGTTTTTGGGCTACGCCCGACAAGCCCGAGGTCTGGCAGGTGTTGCGCGCTGAGGGCGTGGACCTGATCGGCACCGACCACCTCTCCGGGCTGCGGGATTTCTTGCTCGCGCCACCCGTTGCGCAGGGCCGGTGAGTCGGCGCGGATCGATTTAGGAACGGCCGTCTCGGGCGCCGGCGCAGCGCCGGGGGATCGATGGTGTTCGAATTCTCGCTCGAGGTCCCGGTTTGGAACCCAAATTTTTAGTGATTCGACGGCGCAAAGCGTCACGCCCGGAGGCGTAGGCGCAAGAAGGGTTCAGCCCGTCATCGTGAGGAGGGCGGTTGAAAAGTGGGTGCCTTCGGCCGCGAAGGTGGAGCGGGGGAGTTCGACCCAGGTTTGGCAAAAGGGCTGCAGCGCGGAGATGCGGCTGGTGGAATTCAGAAAGACGGCGGCGAGGGCGCCGCCGGGTTTGAGGAACTGGCGCGCGTGCACGAAGCTGAGGAGCGAAGGCCCGGCCGCCGTGCTGATGGCGGGCACGGCGGCGGTGCTTTCGAGGTTCGGGCCGGTGACGTCGGCGGCGGTTCAGCCGCGGTTGCGGTCGGCGCCGGTGATCCACCAGCGGTGGGCGTTGACCATCGATGACAAAGGCAGAGATCGAAGATCTGCTGCCTCCGATTTGACCCGGCAGGTGAAACGCGACGGGCGCCATTCCGCAAATTGCCCGACGCCCGCCGTGACAGTGCATTAAGCGAAATTATAAGCTATCTTCAATCAGATATTTATATGCGAAATTAATCTTATGTTTGATAAATAGAGTTTAGCTTGACCGCACGGAACCGAGCGATTCGACCTAGAAGCCGGCTGGCCTTGACCCGGGACGGCGGAGTCGCTCGGTTGGCCAAATTGGATTCATGTGCCAGCGCGAAGGCAGGAGCGAGCGGGAGAACGGGAGCTTGAAGTCGCAAGGTTCGATGAATGGTGCGACAACGTCCTGCCTGGGGAAACGAATTGTCAGGGCACGGGCGGCACGAGCCTCTCGCCGCTGGCGAGCCGGGCCTTGGTCGGCTCGCCTTTGAGCAGGCCGTGTTTCACGAGGAAACGATCGGCGGCGATAAGCGTGACGGTCTGCCAGGGATCGGAGTTGAAGAAACTGTGCGATTGGCCGGGGGCGATCTGGAGATCGATCGTTTCCGTGCCGAGGGACTTCCATTTCGCATGGGCGACGTCCCAGCCTTTCTTCCAGCCGTCCTTATCGCCGAAGAAAACGATGGCGGGCGGGAGATCCGCTTTCAGGTGGCGCAGGATGTCGATCTCGGGGTCTTCCTTATCTCCGGCGGAGAAGGCGGGATTGAACCACAGGTAGGCGACGACGCCCGTGTCGAATTCCTGCGGATCGGCGGGGTCGTTGAGGCCGGAGTTCATCGTGGCAAGAGCGCTGATGTGACCGCCGGCCGAGCCGCCGCCGGCGATGACGCGCCGCGGGTCGATGCCGAGTTCGGCCGCGTTTTGCTTGAACCAGCGGATCGCGCTTTTGGCATCGGTGACGCAAGCACGCTTCTTCGTCACGCCCGGCGGCAGTTGCTCCGCTTCCGCCGCACTGAGTTTCCGGTACTCCGCCGTGGCGCAGACGAGCCCGCGGCTGGCGAAGTAGGCGCAGGCGATGCGGAACTGCGAGAGACTGCCTCCGCCCCAACTGCCGCCGTGGAAAAGAATCATTCCGGGCACTTTCGACTTCGCGGGGTTGTGGTTGGGCGGGAAATAAATCTCCATCTGGCGCGGCTTCCCCGCGCTCTGTTTGTAGATGTAAGGCTTGCCCGGGGGCGCGTCGGCGCCGATGTCACCCCTTTTCTCAGCCTTCGTCTGGGGGTATGACGTTTCGGCGAAGATGAGCAGGAGGGTAAGGAGTCGGATGCAGGTCTTCATATTCATTTTTCGTTCGGTTCGAAAGTCGCCCGGGATTCTTTGAGCAAGCTTGCCATCGCGGAGAGGGCGGAGGTGTGGCCGGGTCTATCGGCGAGATTCGGCAACTGATAGGGGGCGCTCTGAAGGTCATGTTTTCAGTGGCGTGACGCTTCTTGCCATGCTGACGGCAGATGAAGGTCGGTGCCCGAACAATACCGGGCCCCGGGAAAACAGCATAGAGGCAGGCTCGCCGGATCGGAGTGCGAGCACGGCGGATTTTGGGCTCCGCGATCCCGCGGGGAGCGATCGAAAGCGTGGCCGCGGCCTCCATTCGGCGGTCGGCGTCAGAACTTGAACGAACTGGTCAAGGTATACGCCCGGGGCTCGTTGAGACGGTAGACGGCGGTCGTGCCGGTGCCCGTTCCGTCCCGGCGGTCGACCGTGCGCAGCGGATACACCGTATAGGCATCGAAGAGATTGCGCACATTGAGCTGGAGCCGCCAGGAGATCCGGTTGTTGAAGAGCTTGCGCTGGTAGGTCAGCCACGCGCCGAAGAACTCGGTGGCGGGCGAGTAATAGGGCCGGTTGGGGTCAACGACATTGCCGGCACCTTCCGCGAAGCCGGTCATGATACGGCCGCGGGCATTGACGCTGCCTCCGATCGAGAAGCCGGCGAGACGGGAGTCCGAAGCGAAGGAGTAAGTCTGAATCATATTGAACGTCCAACGGGCGGTCATGAAGTCCTCAGGCTGGCTTTGGAGGGCTTTGAAGTTCCGCAGCGTGGACTCAACCATGTCCACGCGTTGGGCGACGGTGAAATTGTTGACGGTGGTGAGCGCCATCCATTCGGCATTCGCTTTCCAGATGGGAATATACTCGGCGAGATAGCGCTGGAGATCGAGGCCGCGGCCGCTCGTGGTGCTGGCGCTGCGTTTGCTGCCGTTGACCGTGAAGCGCCACTGGGGCGTGAGATTGGCGGTGGCCGAGAATTCCCAGCCGGTCGACTTGGTTGTCGCGCTATCTTCCCAATGGTCGCCGGCGTTGATATAGGCGTACGGAAACCTCAGGTATTTGGAATCGCCCGTGTAATCGGCGATCGCCTGCCAGATTATGTCGGTGCTGCCGAAATTTCCGGCCGACGTGTTCCAGACGGTGTCGATCTTGTCGACCGTCGCATTCTCGTAGTGCGTGAGATCGATAAACAGTCGTTGGTTCAGCAGGGCGAGCTTCACGCCGTAGTCGCTTCCCCGGCCCTTGGGGTTTGGCAGGAGATCGCCATAGATGTTGCGCTGCGAGTCGTTTGGTTGGAAGTTATCGGATCGATTGTAGGTGAGACCCAACCACGGCAGGGCATGAAACACGGCGCCGCGCGTAAAGGTTCGGCCGCTACGTTCGCGTCGGCTTTGGGGGACAAACTTTCGCAGATCGTACCGGGTCGGATCGGGGTAGAGAGTGCGCTCCCTGAGGGGCGCGAAGTCGGCCGCTACGGCGTACCAGGCTTGCTGGGTATCGGTGCGCCATCCATTGGTGAGCATGAGACGACCACCCCAAAACGAGCTTTGCAGCGCAGCAGCGTACGTCTTGATATCTAAGTCGGTGCCGCCGGGACCCAGATTGTTCACGTACGCAGACGTAATGCCGCTGGGATCGGCCGGGGGCAACGGCGTGTCACTATAGATCAAGGGATAACGTCCAAACTGGCCCTTGGGGTTCCCGACTTGGCCGGCGGCGGGATCGTAATAGTAACGATAAATAATCGTGTTCGCCCCGTTCGAGACCAAAGCGGGAACGCCCGTCGTGATCAGGGAGGTGATATTCTGGATCTGCATATTGCTGCTATATTTGCTCCGGTCGCTCTCCTCGGCGAACACGGCGGCCCGATGACGACCGAGGTGCCGGAGCCAGCTGGAACTTCGGCGGGACAGATTCAGATCGTAGGAAGCCATCAGGCGTTTGCCCAGGCTGTCCTCCGGCGTGACAATCACCGTGGAGCGGGATTCCGTATAGAGCCGGCCGGCGTTCGGATTGGGCGTGCGGTCGGGCAGCTGCCGGTTCACGTCGACGTAGATGGTGTCGTTGACGCCCACAAAGGCGTTGACCGCAAAGATGTCGCTGACCGTGCGGTTGACGGCGCCCTCGATGAAGAGGTTCTCGGTGATCTGCTGCTCGAAAAAGACCGAGTAGGATTTGAAGTCGGTCAGCCGGTAGGATCCCGCGAGTGAGCTGGCGAACGTGGGGTAGAGAGCCGGGTTGATGAACGAGCGCTTGGCGGGATTAAAGGCGGGAAAACCGTTGCCGTAGTCGGCCAAGGGGGTTGTGGCCTGGAGTGTCCGCCACGTCAGGACGGGAATCTTGGAGCCGGCCGGCGAAAACTCCGTCGAGATCAGACCTTGGACATTGTAGACAACCGTGCCCGGGGGCCGGGACGCCCCGACTGTCGCGATCATCGGCGAGCCAGCGGCCAGCCAAGGGGAAACCGCGTCGTAGGACGGCCACGGCCGATCGGCGGGAAGTTCGAGCAGGCCCTGCTCGTAGTTGAGGCGGATCGACGTCTTTTTGAACGGTGTGAGTTGGGCGGTGACAAAGTGCCGGCGCTGATATTTTTCGCTGGGGATGCGGAAGCCGTAGGATTTCTCGTAGAGTCCGGCGTAACGCAGGGAGAGGAGATTCTTTTTGATCACCTGATTGTGATCCACCATCGCGCGGAAGCTTTCGTTGTTGTCGGTCCGCAGTTCGACCGTGGTCGCGGTGCGGTTCTTGGCGCGCTTGGTGGAGGAGACAAACGCGCCGGCGGCGTTGCCGAGGCCGAAGAGGATGGCGTTGGGGCCGCGGGTGAACGTGAGCGACTCGGAGTTATAGCGATCCTGTGGCACGTTGTTGCTGAACAAATCCTGGCCGACGACCGTGGTCGTGCCGCCGCGGGTCACATATTGCGTCGGGATGTTGATGAAGTCGTTGCCGCCGTTGTCGGCGCCGCTCACGACAAAGGCGTCGGTGTTGGGCGCGAAGGCGAGGATATCGTTGATGTTCGTGGCCCCGAGGTCGTCCAGCATCTGCTCGGTAAAGATGGTCAGGGCGGCACCGACGTCGCGCAGGTCAGTTTTCAGGCGGGTTCCGCTGAGCGTCTGGGTGGCGAGGTATCCCTTTTCACTGCTGGCATCGACCTGGAACGGGGAGAGCACGGTCGGTGACTCGGCCGGAGGCGGGGAAGATGCGGGGGTGCCGGCCGGGCGCTGCGCGAAAAGAGGCTGCCCGGTCAGCGCAGCGGCTAGGGCCAGTTGAAGCGGAACACGGACGAGGAGGTGGGAGTGTGGTTTCATATTTTTGGGGCTCCGATGGTCGACTCTGAATTGTTCGCCCTGTCATCCGCCGGGTCGCGCGGCATGGAGTTGAGGAAGATTGAAGTGCTGCTGGCTGAGATTGCCGTAGCACCCGAGATCGCACCAACGGTGTTGATCCGAGAAAACGAGAAGGAGATTTGGCGGACGCACGAAAGGGAGAAATCCAGGGTTTGGGGCGGGACACCCTCCGGGCGGGCGCGCAGAAACTCCGTGATCCGAGACGGTGGCATTGTCCATGGTCGGCGTATCGGACTCGTCCGAATATCCGGTCTTGCAGTTGCGACCACCGTCGCAATTGGGGTCCGTCCTGTCGGACGACTTCGACGCGCGTGCTTCACGTGACGCGTGCCGGCTTTCTGCGCTGGCAATCCGATCACGGCGGCGAGGCAGTGCCCATTCTCATCCGACCGATAACCAATAGGAAACTGGACTTTGCGGGGGTTGGATCAGGAGGGGGTCGCCCGCGTCGCGATCGGCATCGCCCAACAGCCAAGTGTTCAGGTCATCGAAACTATCAGAAGAACCGACCGCCTACTTCTCCGTCTTCGCGTATTCGTCCCAGTGTTTCCGGATCATGGCCACGTCGGCCGCTTTCGATGTCACCAGATAGCGGTAACGTGAAACGTACTCCCCGTCAGGTGCGATCTTGAACGGACCTTCGACCATGGGAGAAAAGCAGAAATAAGGTTTGTTTGGATGAATCCGCACGGATTGGGGCGCACGGAAGTTTTTCGGACTGCAGAAGACGGCGGCAGACACGTCCCGGCCGTCAATCCGGCCGGAGAGGGCGACCCAGTTGGGGCGGGTGTGATTACCTTCCCAGCGGTCCTTGCCGTCGCTGGTCAGGAACTGCAGGTCGCCCGGCTTGATGCTGTGATCTTTCACTTGCTTCAGCCACTGGTAGTTGCCGCGGATCGACATGCCGCCGTAGTGATATTTGTCCAGGCTGAGGGGCTTGTCTGTGACGCACCGCTGAACGCTGACGATATCGAAGAGAAAGTGGTCCGCCGGGGTCTGATGAACGGTGACCGTCCAGATCTCATGGAGAACGTCGACCCACTTGTCGCCGACCTTCGCCATGAATGCGTGTTTGACGCTGAAGGAGACCCTCTGCTCCTCCCTCTTCAGGCCCACCACCTCGCGAAACTCGATTCTTCCGAGGTCCGTCGCCTGGTTCCAAAAATCTACGTTCTGACCGTTGTAGCTGGCTTTCGTCCAGGCAAAGAACAGCGCGTGTTGATGGGCATGATCCTCGGGGTAGTCGCCCGTGAGTTCCTGCCCGGTCGGGGTGTAGATGGGATGAATGTAGCCGCTGCGGCTGAAGTGCTTCTCAATTCCTACGGGAACAGGTCTCGCGGTCTTGACGTATTCGAGAACCGTTTTTTCGCGCTGGCTGATGCGTATGGTATCGTCGGTCTCAGTCAGGCGCAGTTCACTGCTCCGCGCCGTTATTGCAGCGACGCTCAGCGAGCAGAAGAGCGCGAGTAATCTGATGGAATATGATTTCATGGGTGGCTTTTTCGAGTGGTTTCAGAACGTGAGTATCCTCTTCTTTATTGGAGGGGGAACGAAGTCGGGATGGTCGGACGGCTCCTGATCGAAAGTGATGACCGCGCCCGTCGCGCTCGCGGTTGAACCGGATAGCAATCGTGCCCGCAATCAGCGCATATCGTCGACGAGGTTTGCCCGCGGCATCTCCACCGCCAAGTGATAATGGTTCGACCTGATGCACCAGGCATGCTCGTGCCAGCCTGTCCGCTCGCCTGTCTCGCCCGGGCAGCGCAAAAATCCCGCCTTCGTCGTCTCCTCGGCATACACCGCGCGCCGGTAATCTCCGCGATTGATGAGGTGATGGATCCCGCCTTCCGCGGCGAGACGCAACGTGCGCGGGATGTTGCCGCATTTTCCCGTGTCCAACGAGGCGTCAACCCAACCCCCAAAACCTGAGCCCTTTTCCTATTCTCAATAAGTGACATATCGCGGGGCGCAGCGAGCACTGCCTACTTCAGGGCCTTCAGGTAGAGCACGAGCGACTCGATCTGCGACTCGCTGAGCACGCCCGCGTAGCTGGGCATCGCATATTCTCCCTCCTCGAAACCGGCGGCGACTTTGGCCGTGGGGTCGAGGATCGCTTCGCGGATGAAGGCATCGTCGACGTTCACTTTGGCGGCTTTGCCGCCGATGAACACCGGACGGTCGGTGCGGCCGTAGAGCCCGCGCCACGGCGGGCCCAATCTGGCGGCGATGCGATTGGGTTCGTCGGCGTGGCACGCGACGCACGCGAGGAGTTGCGCGAGGCGCCGGCCTTCGTCGGCGCTCACGGGACCGGTGTCCTGCGCGGCGACGGCGGCGCGCGGCGTGAGATCGATCTCGATATTGCCGAATCCTTCGGCCGCCGGATCGAAGGGCACGAGTGCATAGGGCGTCGTGTAGGCGTTCTCCTCGAAGGCCGCGCCGGCGGCGGTGGCGAGCGACCAGCCGACGCGCAACTGCATCACGGGTGTCATCCCGGGCACCGCGACAAACACCGCGCGGCCGTCGGCCGAGAGATACGCGGCGCTCGGCGTAAGGTAATCCTGCCCGGGTATGCCGTCGGCTTTGTATTGGGGTGAGCCGTATTTGTGGGTGCGTTTGTAGCCCCAGCTCTGCAGCGAATAGCTCGCCGGGTCGCGCGCTTTCGCCGGATCGAGCGCGACCTCGAAACGCAGCAGCACGCCGCGGTCCGTCGGCACGATCTCGCGCGGGAGCGTGACGGGCGCGCCGGTGTAGCGCACGCGACCGAGGCCGGCGGCGACGTCGAGAACATTGCCCCAACCGACTATCTGGAAGCCGGCGACGTAGAGCTGGCCGTCGGCGGGGTTGACGGACCCGTGCAGCGGCGGAAACCGTAACGCCCGCGTGACGTTCACGACACTGGCCTGCGGGCGCGGACCGCGGTCGTTGAAAAGCACGCGGAAGAGTTCGGGTTTGTTGTAGCCGATGTGGACAAGCCCGCCGTCGAGCGGGCCCAGGCGCGAGCCCTCGAGCCAGACCTGCGAGGCGGCGGAGCCGTTGACGGCGTGCGGCAGCCACGTGAGCGGCTCGGCGGGCGGCGCGGGATATACTTCCTTCGGTGCGAACGGCGGCAGGAAGCCGTAGAACTGCCGGTCGCGCACGATGTGGAGCGGCGTCGAGGGAATGTAGTGCCCTTCCTGGTCGCTCGACGTGACGAGGCCGGTGCGCGGGTGCACGGCGATGTTCGGCTGGCGGAAACCGTAGCCGAGCACGGTGGCGTGGCGGCCGTCGGCGGAGAGGCGCAGCACGCTGCCGTTGTGCTTGCCCTGCGTCTTGGCCTGCTGGCCACCCTTGGCGATCACGAATTCGCCGCCGGGCCCGAGGCGCAGGCTCGAGGGAAACTCACGCAGGTCGGCCGTCTGCGCGAAGGCATTGGAAAACAGAACGTGTGCGTCGGCCTCGCCGTTGTTGTCGGCATCGGGCAGGCGCCAGACGCCATTTTTATCGAAGACGAAAATCTCCCCGTCGCGCAGCGCGACGTTCATCGGCTCGTGCAGGCCCGAAGCGAAACGCCGCCAGCGCACGGTGTCGCCGGTCCGGCGCGCGGCGGCGAGGCCGTGCGCGAGCCACACGTCGCCGTCGAGCGTGACGACCACGCCCGTGCCGTCGGCGCGGAACTGAACGTCGGCCGTCCGCACGCCACGACGCCACGGATTCGGCTCGGGCAACGCGAAATGATCGACGACGTAGGCGTCGGTGGCCGGAGAAACGTTGACGGCAGTGACGACTTCCTGCGGCCAGCGCGCGACGGTTGCGGCGGTCGGCCGCGGTGCGGCGGGGGAGGCGGCGGGTTTCGCGCCGTCGCGCGCCAGCACGAGGCCGAATGTGAGCGGCGCCGCGCGCGCGGGCACGCGCACGGTCCACACGCCGTTTTCCTGCGCAAGCTCGGCGCTGCCCGCGCGGTCGCTGCCGGGGCGAAGCGAGAGCGCGACGCCCGGCGCCGCGGTGCCGACGACGAGTCGAAGCGGCAGTGTGGACGGTGCGACTTCGAAGTTGCGCCCGATCACCGGTCCGCCCGCAGCGCCGGCATCGTCAAGGGTTAACCATTCGCTCACGGCGGCACCCGCGACGGTGTAGTCGAGCACGACGGCGCGGCCGACAAAGCGCACGGCCTCGAAGCGCCCGATTTTTTCGTCGAGCGGGCCGCGGCCGATTTCCTCGGGGCTCGGGGCGGGCTCGCGCGGATCGGCGAGCGAAACGGTCTCGCCTGTCTGCCAACCCGGATACGTGCCGGTGGCGAGCCATAGCTCGCCGTCGGGGGCGGGCAGATACGACTGGCCGTCGGGCGTTTTGCGCGAGACATCGTGATACGAACCGGGCGCGAGCGCTTTCGGCGTCACGCCCGCACCGTGCCATACCGCGACCACCCGCAGCAGATCGGGATCGAATGCCGCCCAAAAGCCGCGGCCGACATTCAGCACGAGCGCGCGCGGTGCGAGATTGTCGGGCAGAGCGACGCCCTGGGCTTTGCGCGCATCGAGTGTGGAGGAGAAGAAAGGAAAATCCGGCTCCACCCACGCGGCGCGCGGCGGGCCGGTCGCGGCGTTGCGCTGGGCGGCCGACGACGACGCGGCAGCCAGCAGGCCGAGCAAAAACGCGAAACAAGCAAGGGCGGAGCGAAGAGAAAGCGGCATGGCAAGGCGGGCGGGACGCACGACCGGGACAAAAAAGACCGGAGGCAGGCAGGGTATAAATGGAAAATGACTTGGTCGGGACGGGGCGCTTTCGGCCGCAAAGCCGAGAGCACGACGGGAAATTAGTTCGTCTGCCGGTTCGGAAGGATGGTCGTCGGCCCGAGGCACAAGCGCGTTCACGGTCAGTAGTCGCGGAACGGACCGCGAGGCTCGGTGGCGTCCATGAGCTTTTTCCATGCCGCAAAGCGGTCCGCCAGTCGGGCGGCGATCTCCGGGTGGGAGGACGTCAGATCGCTGGTCTCGCCGATGTCTTTGGCGAGATCGAAGAGGCTGCTGTCTTTCGGCGAAGAAATCCATTTCCAGTTGTCGACGCGGGCGGCTCGTTCGCCGCGTCGTTCCCAGAACATCTCCGTGCGCGGTGATTTTTTCCGACCGCCGAGCACCGGCAGCAGGTCGAAGCCGTCGAGCCCCACGTTCGTGGGCGGCGTTGCGCCGGCAGCGGCCACGAGGGAGGGGAAGATTTCCAAGGCGGTGAGAAATTCGTCGGTGACGACGCCCGCCGGCAATCGGTTCGGCCAGCGGGCGAGGAAGGGAACGCGGAGCCCGCCCTCCCACATGGTCATTTTGGCGCCGCGCAAGGGGTGGTTGCCGCCGTTGCCGCTGCCGCCGTTGTCGGAAAGGAACAGAACAAGTGTGTCCTGGGCCAAGCCGTGCTGGTCGAGGCGGGCCAGAAGTTCCCCGATCGCCTCGTCCATGCACGTGACGGCCGCGTAGTAGGAGGTCAGGCGCTCTTTGGGGTCCATGTCCGGATAGCGGCGGACGAACGCTTCCGGCGCCTGCACGCCGCCTTGGAAATTGGAGGCGAAGTGCGGGGCGTTGAATGCCAGATAGAGGAAGAAGGGCTGCCGCCGATTGTCGTCTACAAAGCGCAGAGCCTCGCGCTTGAAGAGTTCGGTCGCATACGTGCCCACGTCGGCCTGCGTGCGCACGTTGCCGCGGAACATGGAGTGAATGCCATAGCGCTCATGCGTGTAGTAATCGATGCCGTTGTTGCCGTGCCCGTAGAAGAAATCGAAGCCGCGTTGCAACGGGAGGAAACGTTTGGCCTGGCCCATATCCCATTTGCCCACGACGCCCGTGCGGTACCCGGCGCTCTGCAGCACGTTGCCGATGGTGATTTCCTTCGGGTCGAGGCCGAGCGTCATTTCCGGCGACAAGGCATACTCTTCGGCCGTATACCGGTGTTTGTAGCTCACGAGATCGTTGCGGACGTTGTCATAGAGTCCGTTGCGCTGGGGATAGCGGCCGGTGAGGATACTGCCGCGGGAAGGGGTGCAGGCCGGCCAAGTCGCGTAAAAATTGGTCGCGCGGACGCCTTCGCGCGCCAAGCGGTCGAGATGCGGGGTGAGGATCGGCTTCGTTCCGATGATCCCGAGGTCGGGGTAGCCCTGGTCGTCCGAGACGATCAGGACGATGTTGGGCGCACGGACTGCAGCGCGGGCATAGCCGAGCCCAAGGCAGGCCAGGGCGAACAGGACGGTAACGAGGCGTCGGGATTTCAAGAGAGCGGGGTGGATTGCGAGGTTGTTGGGAGGCTGACTCAGCACCGGCCGTTTACGCCCATCGTGAGGGTTGTGCCCGGAAGATCGCACCGCACGGCGTTCGAGTGGAGTGAGTGTGATCCTCCATGCCCCGCGCAGTCCACTGCCGTGAAATCGGACACGTCCGACATTGGTCCGCCGGCAGTGTATCGACTCGTGGGGTGCAAGGGCCGCTCGAGCGGCGTCGCCATCGTGGAAGAACGAATGCGGGTCCCGGCGCGGCGTCTCCGCAGGTAGGCTGGTCTCCTCGTTTTCCTCCCTTTGTTCACTCGGGCGACTCGGAATAATAGCCAACTCCAACCATCTCTCAATCACTATCTAGAGGCTGGGCCTAATTCTCCGTTCTTAAAATCGAGCACCTTACTGCGGGAATCTTTGCTGATCCTTACGATACCACTGTCGTAATCGGCGGTGAGGAAAGGACTGTCAAAAACTCTTTTGGGTGCATAGTCCACCGCTTCGCCGTTTATGGTAGGCGTTCTTTTGTAATTTGTGTCCAGAGTGAGTTTGTCGCCATAGATCGTGGTGTATTCGAGAACCGATCCGAGGAAACGGAGTTTGCATGCCTGAACCTTCGCCTTGAAGTTCTCGAAGGTGCCGACATCACGCTTGGCCATCACCTCCAGGATCACCGGCGCGTATTCATCGGTGGGGACTATGATATGAGCCGGAGGCGTAGAGAAGGACTCGCCTGTTTCTTTATTCGCCCCGAATTCCCCCTCCGCAATCGTGAATTCTCCACGTGCCACGCGCACCGCTGCAAACGCTCCCGGAGCTTCGACGAAGACAATCCGATCCTCGACCACGGGCCTGCTCAATCCGGTCTTCGACATCCATACCATCATCTCGGCGGCATCCTCATGCGTCTCCAGTTTCTGCGTGAGCAGACTGCCTTTGCTCTGCACGGACCAAAACTGATTGAAGGCGACGCGGTTGTTTGCGGGACGCGGAACGGGAACGATTCGCGGGTCGCCGTCACCCTTGAAAATCGCGCCTTGCCAGCGAGCCTGGCTGCTGATCCTGACCCAATCGTCAACGGGCCTCGCTTCCACCATTGGAGTCCCGAGTATGAACGCCGGGTCACAGTAGCTATAGCGCAGAATACCTCCCCCGTCGGTCCGCAACCTGTTGGGCGGTTGATCCGGCCGGTCCATATGTGGAAACGAGTATCCCTGGGTGCCCAAGCCCTGGACACGCTGCCGGATTTCGTAACTGCCGCGGCCTTCCGGGTCGCGTGCAATGTCGGCCACCACCGCCGGGGGGCGGTACGCACCAAGCAGTGCGCCAATATCATGCCCGCTGAGCCGCGGTTGGTTCCCAATTGCGAAATATACCCACGCCAAGACCGCATTTCCACCGGAGCGGGCCTGTGTGTAGGCGTTGTTGCCCAGGATCCTTGATCGACCGCCGCCCATGTGCCCCATGATTTGCTCCTCGGCCCAGTAGGCGAAGTACAAATCCATGAACATCCCCACTGCCTGCTTCACGCGTTCGTTGCCGTAGTCGTAGAAATTGAAAAAGCCCTTTATAAGCGTCGCGTTGTAGCCGTCGCTCCGCATTTCGACGCACAGGCCTTTCTTCGCGCGTTCCCGGCAATAGACCACGATGTATTCATTCCATGCGTCATATAACTCAGATAACGTGGACCCATCTGAAAACCTGCGGTTCCGATACTGCGGCAGTTCTTTCGCGTACTTGGAGAAATGCCAGTGACACGTAAAATCCATGGCATGGTGGTTCTCGGAACTGTAGAGGTGCCAGGTGCCGGAAGCCTTGTGGTCCGCCTTCTCGCGCCATGAGCATTTCGACGTATACAGCCACATCGGCTCCAGCACCTTCGCTTCCGTCTCCCTGCCGATCCTGCCCGGATTCACACCGCCGTTCGGCCCATACATTTCAAGCAGGCGCAATACGATCTCCGCATGCCAGTGGAAACTGTCCCGATCGGTTATCGCCAGCGGATTGTCCAGATAGTACTGGGCGTTTTCGACCAGTGCTGCATTCGCTTCGTCGATCTGCTCATTCAAGTAGAAGCAACGCGCGGCAAAGGCCATGATCGAGAACGAATACCCGCGCACATAGGGACCGCGTTCCTTGCTGAGAGGTGGCTGCTTGGCTGCGCGCAGCAGTGGCTTGCCTGCTTCGGCTTTGAAGATCGCGTCGACTCTCTGTTCAAATCCGGCCAGCACGGCTTCAGGCGCTAGAGCCAGGCAATCTGCTGTAAGAGCAAGAAACAGGGCAGTGAGATATTTCTTCATGGTCGATATTCCGTTTTGAAAATTGAAGCGGTCGAATCAGGTGACTTCAAAGACCGACTGTTGCTTCGGCGCCGACCCCATGCAGGCGCCCGCGGCGGTGGTTTCGCCGGAAGCCGCAGTCGTTGCGAACAGCCCGACGTGAGCGGAGATCCCAGCTGCTACGCCGAGCACACCGTCGGTGCGGGTAAATGGTGCGAGGGATCACGATGGTCGATGGGATTAGTTCGCGGTCGGTCTGCGGGACATCAGGCTGGGGTTTCTACAATTAGGGGGCGATGGCTACGCTTTCAGTTTTGCTCTCGGTGCGATGTGGAGGATGGCACGGTCGCGAGGATGCGCGGCGTCATTCGACCGGGCGGCTTTTCGCACCAGTCTCGACTGCCGCCGTCTGCCGCCGCTCGGCCAACTCGCGGCTGATCTGCGCCATCCGCGCCCGGCTCAGCGGATAGCCGCGCACGAGCACGGCGGCCAGAATCATGCAGGCAACGGGCACGGCGACGAGGGCGGCGCGAAGCGCCAGCAACGTGCGTTCGTCCTGCACCCCGCCACGATCGGCCCTAAATCCGCTCAGGTCCAGCAGAAGCCCGGCAAATATGAAGGCCGCCGACACTCCCACTTTCTGCGAGAACGAAACGAACGCTCCCAGCAGCGCGTCACGCCGCCCGCCGGTGGTCAATTCCTCGTACTCGCACGTATCCGCGATCATCGATTGGAGCATCAGCCAAAATCCCAGCAATAGCGGCTGCGTGAGCACGCGGTAGCCCACCTGCCAGTACGGGTGCGCGGGGGTGAACAGCCACCAGGTGCTGACACTGAAGACGCCGTTCAGGAGCAGGGTGAAGAACAAGACCGTTTTCTTGTCGAAGCGGGCCCCCAGCCACGTCCAGGCAAAGACCGACAACAGTGTCATCACGTAGCCGATAGTCACGCCGCTGCTCGACACCACCGCCGCCGAACGCAAATCGCCCTCGTAGACATAATAGAAATTTACGTAGTCGGCGAGCATGCCCGAGGCGGTGGCGGCGGTGAGAAACAGCAGGGCCAGGCCGACCAGCCGGAGAAACGGCCGGTTGCCGAACGCCGCCTTGAGCTCCACCCTGACGGGCGGCCGTGGACGCGGGGCCAGGGGACGCTTCTCGGGCACGAGCAATCCAGGAATGATGCCGCAGGCGACAATCAGGACGCCGGTCGCCGCTCCGACATAGTAGACACCTTCCATCGTATTGTCGAAGATCGGAAGCTGGGTAGCGGTGAACAGCCAGCTCACGATGGTGTTTCCGACCATGTTGAACGCCAGCCGCCAAGCCATGACCCGCGTGCGGTCGTCATAGCTTGTCGCCAGCTCGTATCCTAGCGCATGATACGGCACGGTGAACACCGTGAACGCCGAATAAAACAGCAGCAGCATCGCGGTGAGATACGCGAAGAGCGCGCCGGAGCCGAGGCCGCGCGGCACGACAAACAAGGCGAAGAACGTGATGCCCATAGCCAGCGCGCCGATCACAATAAATGGCCGCCGCCGGCCGTGGCGACTTGTGCTTCGATCCGAGATCGTGCCCATCGCCGGATCGGTCACGGCATCCCAAACGCGGCAGATTGCCTTCGCCAGACCGATCAGGGTCGGGCTCAGCCCGAGCGTGATATTGAAGATCGGGTTCACCAGCGTGACCGGGCCGTGAAAACCGACCATGTCGGTAATGCCGCCGATTCCGAAGGCGAGCTTGTGCCGCCAGCCCACGCGTGCCTCCGCGACCCGGCCAGCTTCGTCGGGCGGGATCACTCCCGTCGTTGCGCCTTCTGCAGCATTCATTTTCACACCAGCGCTCCCTTTGTCGCCACCGCGGGGCCGGCGACCGGTGCGGCTGCCGCCGCAGGCTCATGATAGGGGCCCAGCACTAGGACCGTCTGGCGAATCAACGGTATTCCCTGCTCGTTCCGGTAAAGCTTCGCGGCAAGGAGGTCAACCGCGCTGCGAGCCAACGTGCGCAGGGAGATGTCGAAGCCACCCAACTCCGGCCGACCAAGCATCCGCATCGTCGTGGTCACGACCACATCCTGCGGCACGCGCCGCCCTAGGGCGGACAGGGCCGGCACCACGTCGACTGCCGGGGCGATGATACAATCCGGCGAATAGCGCCGGAACCAGCCCGCCAACGGAGCGGGGTCGCTGCCCGCCAGAATGAGGATGGGCGGTGCTTCGCCACCGTGATCGGACTGCCAGCGCAGAAAACCGGCGCGCGTCAAATGGAGCACGCGCGCATCGAAGTCGTCCGACATTACCAGGCCCATCCGCCGGCGTCCGTGATGCCACATGCGCCGGCAAACCTCGACGATCGCCTCGTGGTGATCGTAGCCGACCCGGTCGAATCGAGGTGAGGCGACGCTGAAGCCGATGCAGACGCTGGCAAACTCCTCCCACCCCATGTCGAGATCGATCTGGGGAAGCGTGTGCGGCGCGATCACGAAACCGCGAATCCCGCGATTGCGAATGACATTGCGCAGCCGGGCAGACGGCATGCCGGCCCGCGCATACTCGATGAGGTCGAGGCCGAACCCCAGCTCGTGCGCCCGTTCGCGCGCCCCCACGTAGCCGTCGCGGCCCGGGCAATCCGCCTCCAGCAACGCCGGTCGGGAAACATCCGAAAGATAGCCGAGCGTCGTTCCCCGCGGGCGGCCGCTCCGCGCCTGGCGCGTGAGCATCATGTTAGCGATGACAAGCGGATTGGGGCGATAATCGAGCGCTTCCGCCATCGCGCGCACCCTGGCGATGGTGGCGGCGGCATGGCGCGACTCCCCGCGGAGCGCGGCCGCGACGGTCGACTTCGAGAGCCCAAGCCGCGCGCCAATCGCGCGCACGCTCAGCGTTGCCGGCCGCACTCCCAAGGCGCTCGCCGAAACCGAATTGATTTCCCGCGCGCTCTCGCGCTCCGTCACAAGCTTCCTCCCGGAGGAGGACGCGCGCCGGCGAGTCGGGGTGGAGCTCATCTGATGAACCGTGTGGAGATAACCCGGCGGGGCAATGCCAAGCTGGCAAGTTCGGACGTGTCCGATTCCACGGCAATCGACTCGGTCCGGATGACGACCCAGCTTGGCTTTCTCCCCGGACCCTAGGGCGGTATCAATCAAGGCCGTCTTATTCCGCCGCAGTCGTTCCCCTTCCGCCTCTCCCCCGCCCCGCTCGATTCGTGACGCGGGAGAGGCGCAAGAAGATTGCGGAGGATGCGCCGGAAAAACTTGATGCCGTCCCTCCCTGCCTCTCGTGCGCGCTCCCAATATACTCTTCGTATTTTCCGACCAGCACCGCTGGTGCGACCTTGGTTGCTATGGCAATGCCGACGTCCACACGCCGCACTTCGACGCCTTTGCCGCTGCGGGTGCGCGAATCGGCCAATGCGTCTCGAACTCGCCGCTATGCGTCCCGGCCCGCGGCACGCTGCTTACCGGCCAGTATCCACTTCGGCACGGGGCCGTGTCCAACGATCTGCCGATCCGGGACGACGTGGTCAGCATCGCGGATGTGCTGGGCGCCGCCGGGTACCGCACCGGGTACATCGGCAAGTGGCACCTGGCCGGTGTTCCGCGCGAACAGGTCGTTCCCGCCGGCCGCGGGCGCCTGGGGTTTCAGGAATGGAAGGTCCGCAACTGCAGCCACACATACTTTAAAACTCATTACCACGACGAGATAAACCGCCGGCATGACGTCCCCGGCTATGAACCGGTCGCCCAGACCGATCTCGCGATCGATTTCATCCGGCGGCATCGTTCAGTCCCATGGGGGTTGGTTCTTTCGTGGGGTCCGCCCCATGATCCCTACGGGGAGGCGCCGGAACCCCAGCTTGCCCGCTATCGGAATCCTCCGCTGCGCGTGCGGCGAAATGTGCCCGAATTGATTCACGATCGGCGTGACCGGACTCTGCAGCGCGGGGAAGCGCTGCAGAACCTACGCGGATATTATGCTCATATTAGTGCGCTCGACGAGCAGTTAGGCCGGTTGCTGGCGGCGCTCGATGCGACCGGCCAGGCCGAAAACACTGTCGTCGTGTACACCAGCGACCACGGCGACATGCTGGGCAGCCACGGGCTCACCAACAAGCAGCTGCCCTACGAAGAGGCGGTGCGCGTCCCGCTCCTCGTCCGCTGGCCGGGCCGAATCCCGGCGCATGTCAGCGATGCCTTGATCGGCCTGGTCGATCTTCCAGTCTCCCTCATGGGCCTGCTCGGGCTGGCGTTCCCCGCACCGCGGGACGGGCTCGATTTGCACCGGGTGTTTTGCCAGCCCGGCGCCGCCGGCCGCGAGGCGTGCTATCTGTTCGACTACATCCCCGCGCACCAGGCCTACGATCGCGGCGGCGAAGCCTGGCGCGGCGTGCGCACTCCCCGGTTCACGTTTGCCCGGAAGGGCAACGGCGCCGACTGGCTGCTCTTCGACAACGACGCTGATCCCTGGCAGCTCGAAAATCGGATCGGCCGGCCCGAATTCGCTCCGCTCCAGCGTGAGCTCGGGCGGCACATCGACGCCTTTATCGCCGCGCATGATCGCCTGCTTCCGGGCGACGATTTCATCCGGCACTTCGACCTGCGCGAGGCGTGGAACCGCAGCCAGCGGCACTTTAATCTCCCCCAGCTCGCGGACCCGCCGTTTCTCTCGAAAGCAACGCCCGACGGTTCGCTGAGCGAAGCAGGCCTCATACCCTAACGACTCTATCAGCAAGCAACAGAAGATCAATATAGCTCCTTGAAACCGCGCATCCCATGAAAACAACCCCAATATTCGCAAGACCGATCAAGTCATGGATAATCCCACCGTGCCTTCTGCTAGTCGCCGGTCTGTCCGCTTTCGCCCAGGACAGCACAAAAGAGGAAAAGATCATCAAACTATCCCCCTTTGAGGTCACCACCGAGGGCCAGATTGGCTATCTGGCCAACAATTCCCTGGCCGGAACGCGCATCAATTCGGCCCTCAAGGACATTGCCAATTCGGTCCAGGTCGTGACCAAGGAGTTCCTCGATGACACCGGGGCCACTAATCTTGGCGAGCTGCTTATTTACACCACCTCCACCGAAGTGGCAGGCATGTCCGGCAATGCCAGCCTGCAGCAACTGGACTCGAAGACCCAACGGGATGAATTCGTTCGCTTTGAACCACAATTCGCCACCCGAGTGCGCGGTCTGGCCAAGGTGGACCTGACTCGTGATTACTTCCTTACCGATATGGATGTTGATACTTACATCACTTCGGAAGTGAGCATCAACCGCGGACCCAATGCCTCGCTTTTCGGACTGGGCAGTCCCGGTGGCATTTCCAATTCAGCCATCGACCGGGCGGACACCGGCCGCCGCGCTGGCGAGATTAATCTACGAGTGGACGACTATGGATCATTCCGGGCATCTTTAAACTATAATCACGTACTTCTGAAGGATAAGCTCGCGGTTCGCGTCGCGGCTCTCAAGGGCGATCAAAGGTTCGAACAGAAGCAGGCGGAGTACGAGGACCGCCGCTATTTTGTCGCCGCCACTTGGCGTCCGCTGAAGAATTTTGCGCTCCGGGCGAATTACGAAAAAGGCGATGGCTACGGGAACCGGCCGACCAACCGGCTGCCCACCGACCGGATCAGCCCTTGGTTTGCCAACGGAAAACCAAGCTTCAATCCGCTGACGCAGCAGTGGTTCATCAATGGGGCGCGTGTCACCAACACCACTCATATCGCCCAACTGAACGCCGCAACACAGCAGTTCGCGACGCTCACCGCCAATGGCAACCCTACGATCATCTTCGATGACCCGAACAGCCGGATACCCGGCAATAACGGTTATGCCGTGATCCAGGCCGGCTTGAATGCCGATGCCGCGGGGAGAACCAGCACCACCTTTCCGGTGAGCGGAGCCATCTTCATGAGGCAATTCAACGGCTCGTCCGATTTGATCCTGCGGAATCCTACTTACATCGTGGGCGGGCGCCCGGAGATTTCCAGCGCTGCAGCAGTCTATTACAACGATGTCCAATTGACTGATACTAGTATTTTCAACATACGCAAAAACAGCCTGTCCGGGCCTTCCGCCTGGCAAGCCCAAGAGTTCGAAGTCTTCAACATCCGCGCGGAAAAGACCTGGCTGGAGAATTCGCTGGGGCTGGAGGTGGCTTACCAACATCAGGATTATGGAGCCAATCATTCTGAGCCTCAGACAGCCTCGAGCGGTTCCAATCTCGCCGTGGATATCAATCTGGTGCTGCTCGATGGCTCTCCCAATCCGAATTACGGGCGCCCCTTTGTCGGGGGTCGTGGGTTTTCCTTTCCCAGGAACCGCGAACGTGAGTCTACTCAGGCCGTCGGCTTTGCCAAATATGATTTCGTCGAAAAGCACGACGGTTGGCTGAAGCATTTCGGGGACCACATCCTGACGGCTGTTTTTCAGGAGCAGGATTTTGATGAAGTGCGACCGAATGGCACGAACGCACGGGCCAGTACTGCCTACAATCCGAGCCTAGCCAGAGGCGGACCGGGGTTGAGCCAGGCTATTGCCGCCGCCACCAGTCCGTTGGTGAACAACAACACGCGTGCACCTTTGGTTCAATATCTGGGGCCTTCCTTAACCAACGCCAATTCCATCCGTGGAGCGCAAATCCAGGGGGTGACGGTTCCCCAACTTTTCCAGAATACCAATGACGCCCTGATTTGGAACCCGTTCAATTCCCGCTTCGAAAGAGGTTCGGTCGTCTTCTTTAATAACCGGGATAATCCCGATCAGACCTGGATATTCGGCAATTCTCGAAACCGAGATCAGATTTCATCGCTCTCAGCGGTAATGCAGAGCAAGTTCCTCGGTGGCCACCTCGTCTCCACCCTCTCCTGGCGCAAAGACGATGTCACCACGTATGTCGCCAACGCGGAGAGGGCTCCTGCCACCGGTTTGTATACCGACGCCGAAATTCCCTTGGGAAGTCCCATATTCAACGATAGCGTGGAACAGTCGAGCTATGGTCTCGTCGGCCATGTTCCGGACAAGTGGTTGCCCCGCGGTCTCGGACTGAGCGCCCACTTTGTCGACTCGCGGAACTTTTCGGCCGGCAGCGCAGGCGTCGATATTTTCAACCGGCCTGCGCCTCTGCAGGGCGGAGTGACCAAAGAATACGGGTTTTCGATTACTGCCTTCGACGGCAAGTTCTACACCCGGGTCAATTTTTATGATTCGGCGCAGGACTGGGAAAAAATCACGGGCGTCATCCCCCAGATTGGTGATGACATCACCCGGGTCATGGAAAACAACACACCGCAAGCGCTGGCGGCCGCCGGTTGGGACCTCACGAACGGGAGTGTCATCCAACCCGGCACCGTCACGGCCCTTGGTATCCGGCCGATCAACCCCAATGTACCGAACAATCAGACGGACTGGGTGGCGGATAATATCGCCGGGACACGAACCAACTATTTCCAGAGTACCACCTCAACTGGAATGGAGGTGGAAATGTCCTATGCCCCGTCGAGTAATTGGAGAATTGCCTTCAATCTCACCCGAGCTGAAGCCATTACCAGCGACATCATGCCCATCGCCGGGCCCGAACTTCTCCGAGTCGCCACAAAAGTGTACCAGGACCCGAAATTCGGCCAGTTATTCATCAATCCAAGTCCTGTCCTTCAACCAGACGGCACTTATGTCAACACCGACCTGCTCAGGTCGAGGACCGACAACTTGTTGTCGGGCATCGCGCTGCGGAAGGCCAGAGAAGGGGGGCCGCTCCAGGAAGTGCGGAAGTGGCGGTCGAATCTTATCACCAACTACAGCTTCAAGGGGTCGGCTTGGGCTGATACCTGGCTGTCCAAGTTCTCCGTCGGAGGGGCCGTGCGCTGGCAGGACAAGATTGCCATCGGGCAAGGCCTCAAGGTGGTCGATGGCGCGACCATTCCAGACTTCGACAATCAATACTTCGGGCCCAAGGAAACCAATGTCGACACATGGATTACCTATAACACTAGGGTTCTGAAGGATATGGCCTTGCAACTCCAGCTGCGCGTTCGCAACCTCGCTTCCGGCTCGGGCGACTTCATCCCCGTCGCGGCCAACCCGGATGGAGAAGTCGCACTCTGGCGCATCGGAGCGCCGAGGTCCTTCGAGCTCTCCGCCAGACTAAAGTTTTAGGCCACGATGCTGCGATGCCCGACGCGTTTGGCGAACTGCACGACAACGATGCCGCCGAACTGCTGAAAAGCACCCCCGGCATGGCCCTCCACTACGCGGTCTAGGAGGCGGTCGGCTTCACGATGCGCGGGCAAGACTGCTTGCTCGGGCGGATGGCGTTCTCGACCGCGTTGGTGTCGAGCGTGCCAGTTGACGTGGTAAATCAGTCATGAATTACGGCGCTGAATACATCATTTCAGAATTCACGAATCCCTCCGGGGAGGTCATTTTCCACGCTTCCGGGTGGCTCGACGGTAAGCGCATCCGGAAAAATTTCGCCAGCCACACCGAAGCCGCGACCAAAGCCGCCTTCTCCAAAATGCCGCGCTGGGTCGTCAAGCCCGCCGCCTCCGCATGAAGTCCGCCGGCCTAATTCTCCGCGCAAAACGCTTCGACACTCACGCCTGCCTGCGCAATCAGGCCCGCCAGCGTGCCCGGCTTGATCGGCTTATACATGGGGACGACGATGGTGCGGGCGTCTTTCCGCATAATCAGGTGGGAACCGGCCTCCCGCCGATTTTCACCCGTGCGGAAATGGACCGGATCAACGCCGAGCTTCCGCAGGTGCTCGCGTTGCTCGAGCCGGGCGAGACATCGAAGGACATCCGCGAATGGCACGAGGCGAGCACGTATCTCTTCGAGCTCGCGATGGAGCCGAAGATTCTCGATCTCGTGGAAGGCATCCTCGGAGCGAATTTCTAGATGTGGGCGAGCAGCTTTTTCATCAAGGAGCCGCGCACGAGTTCGACGGTGGGCTGGCACCAAGACGCGTATTATTGGCCGATGGCTCCGCATAATTCCGTCACGGTGTGGCTCGCGTTTGACGATGTGGACGAGGTCAACGGCGGAATGAAATTGCTGCCCGGCTCGCACCGGGGCGGCGTGATCAAGCACCGGAAGTCGCTGAGTACGGCCTCGGTGCTCACGCTGGAGCTGGCCGACGGCTCGGATTTTAGCGCCGACCAAGCGATCCAATTTCGCCTCAAGGCGGGCGAGTGCTCGCTGCACGATGACCGGGCGATTCATGGGTCGCCGGCGAATCCGAGCGATCGCCGCCGGGCCGGTCTCACGATCCGCTACTCCGACACCAATGTGAAAAACGATCTTTCGGTGAATCCAAATTTCAAAACTTACCTCTGCCGCGGGGTGGACGAATTTCAGCTAAATCCCATCGGTGTGCCGCCGACCACGCGTTACGGACGCCCGAGTTTCAAGGCGGTCAGCAACGAAGAGGCTGGCAAAGGCTGAACGAAAGCAAGATTGGGCGCGAGCGGCGCCCATCGGCGCGCTCAGCGCTTGAAGTCGGTGTTCGGCCTCTCGAGGTTGAGCTCCTTGATCCACGCATTGCGGTAGCGCACGTCGTGGCCTTCGCATTGGAGTTTCAGGCCGCCGGGTGTGTCCGTGATGCCTTTGCCGCCGTTGTTGCCGCCGTCGATGCCGGAGTTGGCGCCGCCCCAGACTTGATTGATGACTTGGTTGGCGTGGACCTTGATGCCGTTGAAATAGAGCGTAACGCGCGCGGGCTCGGTAAGGACGCCGTCCTTGAAACGGGCGGCGCGGAACTGGAGATCGTAGGCGTTCCACTGGCCGAGACCTTTGTAGGCGAAATAGGGCGAGGCGGTTTCGTTGATGACGGCGCCCATGCCGTGCTTGGTGGCATCGCTGTCGCAGATTTGGATTTCGTAGCGGTTCTGCAAATAAACGCCGCTGTTGCCGCCGGTTTTCATGACGAGGAACTCGATGTGCAGGCGGAAGTCGCGGTAGGCCTTTTTGGTGACGATATCGGCGGCGCCGTATTTGCCACCGACGGCAGCCGGGTCGTCGGTTTGCAGAGCGGTCGCGCCGGGGACGACGGGGTCGGCGACGATGGGCCACTTGATGGGAAGGGCCGAGGCGAAGCGCGGGCCGGTCCAGTAGGTCCACTTGGCGTCGAGGGTTTCGCGGGTGCCGTCGAGGAGGATCTCGGCGCCTTCGATGGGCTTGGCGCCGACGCCGACTTGGGCGCGGGCGGCGGTGAAGCAGGTAATCGACAGCGCGAGAACGAGCAGGCGAGGGTGAAGGGAGCGGTGGGAGATCATGGTGGGGATGAGAGCGTGGGGGACGGGTTGAGCAATTGATAGATGTGATGATCGACGAAGTGATCGTAAAGCCACTCGGCTTTTTTGAGGGTGCTGATTTGGGTGAAGCCGAGGCGTTGCACGAGGGCGGCGGCGCGGTAGTTTTCGGTGGCAACGGCGACGATCACGCGGTCGACGCGGAGCTGGTTGAAGGCGTGGGCGATCACGGCCTGGCAGGCGGCGCGCATGATGCCGCGGCCCTCGGCGGCGGGGACGAGCCAGTATGCGGGGAAGGCGACGCGGGCGGCCCAGTCGATGCGGTTGTGCCAGATCACACCGACGAGCTCGCCTGAAGCCCAGATGCCGCAGGCGAAGGCGCGGGTTTTTTCGCGGTCACGCAGGGCCTCGGCGATGAATTTTTGCGAGTGCGCGGGCTTTGTGGTAGCATCGACCCACGGCAGCCAGGTGCGGAGAGTTTTCCGGTTGGCGTCCACGAGGGCGAAGAGCGTGGGCGCATCGGCGGGTTGCAGGAGGCGCAGTTTGAGACCGGGGTTGATCTGGTGGCGCAACATCGTGGGACGACCATGCGCACGGGCATAGCGGAGACCAATCGGAAAGTATGCAGCCTTGATCGGGCGGTGCGGGTTTCTTTTTGGCGCCGACCGGCGGTCGGGCCGATAGCGGCGGACTCCGGTTAAACGGAGCAACTCGCTCAGCGCGCGTGTTCGTCCACGCGGCTGTCGGTTGGGCGTTCGACGACCGGACGGGGCGGAGGGGCGGGCGGAGCGACGCGTTCGGGCGAGCGTCGATCGGGCATCGACCGGTCGGGCGCGGGAGCGGAGGGGCGGGAGGTACGCTCGTTGCCGCCGGAATCGCGACGATTGGATTCGGGGCGAGACTCACGGGGAGTCTCGGAGCGGGGGCGGTCTGGATTTGGGGTGGGGCGAGGCTCGCGGGGCGCGTCGGGATTACTGGATCCGCCGCGGGGTCCGCGCGGAACGTCAGGACGCGGGCGCTCGGGATTGGCGGTGGGGTTGTCGAGATTCGTGGTCGGGCGCTCGCGGCGACGTTCGCCGGGGGGCGGACCGCCGATGGTGTGGGCGGGCGGCATCACGACAGGCGGAGGCGAAAGCGTGGGCGGGGCATTGACGATGACGGTGGTCGTGGTCGGCCGGGTTTCGGAGCGTGAGCGCGGGCCGGATTCGGGGCGACGCGGATCGTCGGAGCCGGGGCGGCGCGGGTGCTCGTAGTAGGGGCGGGGATTCACGATGACGACGGGGCGGCGGGGATCGTTGACGATAACGGTCGACCGCGGGTGCCGGTGAGCCGGCGGTTGCCAAGGCCGACCGACGACGACGGTGACGCCGGGCGCGGGCGGGCGGTAAGGAAACGCGGGGCGGACCCAGACGGTTTGCGGGCGTCGGCGCCAATCGCCGACGACAATGGTGCGCGTGCGCCAGTCGCAATCGTAGGAAAGCCACGAGCCGACTCCGAAACCGAGGCCGAAGAATAGCGAAGGCTGCGTCCAGCCGTAGGGGCGGCTGACGTAGACGACTTCGGGATCGTAGCGGGGCACGTAGATCACGGTCGGCGACGCGGGCTCGATGAGAATAACTTCGCCCTCGGTGATGACTTTTTGCTGCGGGGTATCGATGAGAGTGCCGGCGGCGCGGGCGCGGGCACGGAGGCGTTGCACGGCCTGCATGACCTCGGCGGGCTGGGCGAGAAACGCGGTGCCGAGCTGCTGGGTCCACGCGAGGTTTTCATCGAGCCACTTGATGACATCGGGGTAGCGCGCGAGGCTGCGCACGCTCTCGTCCCAAGCTTGGGCGTCGAGCTGCTGCGGATCTTGGTTGGCGGCGAGATACCGGGCGGCGAGGACGATGTCGGAGGACGACGCGGACGCCGGCAAGATGAGAGCGATCAACGCGTCGGGATAAAGGGCGACGGGACCGAGGAGCGTTTCGAGTTGGGCGTCGGTGAGCTTGGTGGCGGTGGCCGGATCGCCTGAGTTATAGACCACAGACGATTTGGGTAGGGCGGAGGCGGCGGGTGCGTCGGTGGTCAGTGCGAGCGTGAGTGAGAGGGTGGCGACGACACTGAAGGCAGAGAAAGCGGCGGGTAATTTCATACGGCAAAGGGGAGAGGGGCGTAGACCAAGGGCGAAGGGGAATGTGCCGGGAGAATGGGGGCGCTCGCGATCGACGAGAAAAATACCATCGGCCATCAGGCTCGACCGGGAACGAGATTTTACAGCTTCAAACTGGCGGCTTCGAAGGCGGCGGAGAAATCGGGGAGGCGTTTGCGCTTGGCGTAGGCATGGAAGCGGCGGATGGCGTCGTGGGAGAGCTTTACGGTCTTGCGAAGCTTGCCGAGGGCCTTGCGGCCGGCGCCGACGCGCAAACCGCCGTGCGTGAGTACGACACGGGCAGAATCGAAGTAGTCGAGCACGTCACGACCGGCGTCGAAACGGGCTTCGAGGTTGGCGGCGGTGGTTTTAGCCGAGGCGGCGGAGGAAAAGTTTTTTTTCATTGGGTCGGGAGCGGCGGGCGGAAATGAGGCGGAGGGTGTTGCCACCTCTTGGGTGACGACCTTGGCAAAATTCACCGGAAACAGACTCAGTTGTGTTAGGCTCGAGTTCAACGCCGTGTTGGCTTGGGCGTGGAGGTCCGCTTTAGTGTGGGGCGATGAAGACTCTATTGATCGCCGGGGCGACGGGGTTGGTGGGGCGTGCGGTGCTGCGGCTTGCGCTGGCGGATCCGGCGATCGTGCGCGTGGTGGTGCCGACGCGGCGGGCGTTGGAGATGCGGCACGAGAAATTGGTTAACCCGGTGGTGGACTTCGAGGCGTTGCCGGTGGGCGCGGAGTGGTGGCGGGTCGACTCGGTGGTCTGCACGCTGGGCACGACGATCAAAAAAGCGGGCTCGCAGGCGGCCTTTCGCCAGGTGGATCACGACCATCCGCTCGCGGTGGCCCGGCTCGCGCGGGCGGCGGGTGCGCAGGCTTACGCGCTCACCTCGTCGATGGGCGCGAACGTGAAGTCCCCGACGTTTTATCTGCGCACCAAGGGCGAGACGGAGCGCGATCTCGCGGCAGTGGGTTTGCCGTCGGTCACGGTCGTACGGCCATCGTTGATCGGCGGGGAGCGGGCCGAGCGGCGGTGGGGCGAGGCGCTGGGTTTGCAGTTGTTTAAGGCGTTGGGGCCGGTGTTGCCGCGGCGCTACCGCATCGTGCCGGCGGAGCGGATCGCGGCGCGGTTGCTCGCAAGCGCGATTTCAGCCCGGCCGGGACTGCAGATTGTGGAATCGGAAGCGATCTGAGCGGGCCGTCGAAGTGTTTCGCTTTCGGGCGAACGCGTGGTTCTGGTGGTGCCCGCCTCTTTGCATTCATGAAAATAAAATCCGCCGTTTTTGAAGTCAGCTCGCCCGATCTGAAGTCGTGTCCCAATTGGAACCGGCCCGAGTTCGCCTTCATCGGCCGTTCGAATGTGGGCAAGTCCTCGCTCATCAACCTCCTCGCGGAGCAGAAGGGGCTGGCGATGGTCTCGGACAAGCCGGGCAAGACGAAGCTGATCAATTTTTTCATCATGAACGGGTCGTGGTGTCTCGTGGATTTGCCGGGCTACGGCTACGCGAGCGCATCGAAGCTGGACCGTCACGGGTTCAACGTGGCGGTGGCCGATTACATCGAGCAACGTGAGACCTTGCGCACGGTGTTTGTGCTGATCGACTCGCGGCTTGAGCCGCAAAAAATCGATTTGGACTTCCTGCGCTGGCTGGGCACGTGTCGCACGCCGTTTGTCCTGATCTTCACCAAGGCGGACAAACAATCGGCGACCAAAACCGCCGCGAACGTGAAGGTCTTTTTGGCGCGACTCACCGAATGGCGCGAGGAAGCGCCGACTTACTATATCAGCTCGTCCGTCGAAAAGACGGGTCGCGGCGATGTGCTGAATCATATCGACCGGCTGTTGGCCAAGCGGACCGAGGCGTGAGATTTCGCCGGGGGGCGGAGGAGAATCAGCTCGCATCACCGGCCGGCGGTTTCGCAGTTTGTGTTCCTCTTATCCCATGCGTTTCCCCCCTCTGTTCGTCTTGCGGCCGATGGTCGCGGTGGTTCTCGGATCGGTCCTGAGCCCGTTCTGCGCAGCCCAAAGCCCGGCTGAAAAACCGGCGCTCATTCTTCAAAAATGGTCGGGTGCGCTGAACGTCCCCGATCCCGTCGCGGTCGGAGTCGATCCGCAAGGCCGCGTCTACGTGGCGGCGACGACGCGGCGGAAGGTGGCCGACCTCGACATCCGGGAGCACCGGATGTGGATCGCGCGCGATGTCGGCCTGACGAGCGTCGCGGACAAAAGCGCGTTTTTCCGCGAAGAACTGGCGCCGGGAAAACTGCGCGCACCGCGCGGTGGGCTCAAGGATCACAACGGCGACGGCTCCATCGATTGGAAGGATCTCACCTCTTTCTCCGAGCGCATTTACCAGCTCCGCGACACCGACGGCGATGGCACGGCGGACAAAATGACCGTCTTCGCCGAGGGGTTTAACACCGAAGCCACCGGCATCGCCGCCGGCGTGATGTATCACGATGGCTGGGTCTACGCGACGATCGCGCCCGATCTTTGGCGGTTCAAGGACACCGACGATGATGGCGTCGCCGACATCCGCGAAGTCGTCGCGCACGGGTTCGGCGTTCACCTCGCTTACGCGGGACACGACATGCACGGCCTGAGTGTCGGGCCCGACGGGCGGATTTATTGGAGCATTGGCGACAAGGGTTCCAACGTGACCTCGAAGGAGGGAAAGAATTTTTACTATCCCAACGAAGGCGCGATTTTCCGGGTCGAACCCGACGGCTCGAACTTCGAAGTCTACGCCCGCGGGGTGCGCAATCCGCAGGAGCCGGCGTTCGATGATTTCGGCGATCTCATCGTGGTGGACAACGACGCCGACATGAAGGGCGAGCGCGAGCGTTTCGCCTATATCGTCGAGGGCAGCGACACCGGTTGGCGCTGCAATTACCAATACATGGCCGAGGCGAGCCCGTGGATGCGCGAGGGCTTGTGGAAGCCGCTCTTTCCGGGTCAGGCGGCTTATTTGTTGCCGGCGATTTTGAATTATTCCGACGGACCGGCGGGTTTCCGCTATGACCCGGGCACGGCGCTGGGTGCGGCGCAGCGCGGGATGTTTTTTCTCAACGAATTTCCGTCCGGGAAACTGCGCGGCTTTCGCGCCGAGCGCGACGGGGCGACGTTTAAGATGGTCGATGCGAGCATCGTCCACGAAGGCGTGATGGGCATCGGTCTCGCTTGGCATCCCGATGGGTCGCTGTTCCTGGCGGATTGGATCGGAGGTTATCCGCTCGACGGTCTCGGGGCGATCTGGCGCGTCGATGCGCCTGCCGGAGCCGCGGACCCGGTTCGTCTCGAAACGCATCGTCTGTTGCGCGCGGGCTTTGCCGCCACGACCGATGACGCGCTCGTGCCGCTGCTTGGCCACCGCGATCAACGCGTGCGCCAAGGGGCGCAGCTCGAACTCGCCAAGCGGGGTCGGGGCGAATTGTTGCTCGCCGTCGCCCGGGATACTTCGGCCCCGCGACTCGCCCGCGTGCACGCGGTCTGGGGCGTGGGTCAATTGCTGCGGCGCAAGGCCGCAACGCTCGCGGCCGTCGTGCCGTTGCTCTCGGATGCGGACGGCGAGATTCGCACGCAGGCGGTAAAAATCCTTGGTGATGTCGCGAGCGCGAAGTCCGAGGCCAAGCGCCTGATTCCGCTGCTGACCGATCCGGAGCCGCGTGTTCGGCTACAGTCGGCGATCGCGCTGGGGAAATTAGGCGAACCCTCGGCGGTCGAGGCGCTGTTCGCGTTTGCGGCGAAAGAGTCGGACGTGCCCGTGCTGCGCCATGCCGCGGTGATGGGCCTGGTGGGATGCGCGACGACGGAGCAGTTGGTGGCGAAGCGCTCGGACCCCTCGGTCAACGTGCGCCTCGTGAGCGTGGTCGCGTTGCGCCGGTTGGCCGCGCCGCAGTTGGCGGAGTTTTTGGAAGACGCCGACGGGCGGGTGGTCGAAGAAGCGGCCCGCGCGATTCATGATGATCTTGGTGTGCCGGCGGCGCTGCCCGCGCTGGCGGCGATGGTGGCGAAGCGGTCGCCGAGCGAGATCCTCACGCGGCGGGCGATCAACGCCAACTTGCGGCTTGGGACGCCCGGCGGCGCGGCGTTGCTCACGGCTTTTGCGCTCGACGAAACGGCCTCGCTGGAAATGCGGCGCGAGGCGCTGGAAACGCTCAAAGTCTGGCTCGCGCCGGCCCCGCTCGATCGGGTCGATGGCTACGCGCGGACATTTAAGCCCCAGCCGATCGCGGCCGGATTGGAGCCGAAACTCGGGGCGTTGCTCGCGCTGAAGGACCCGACGTTGAAGACCCTTGGGATCGAGATCATGATCGCCCATGCGCTGAAAGCCGCGCCGGAGTTGATCGCGGCCATCGTCGGAGAAACGAGCGCGACGGGTGACTTGCGCGCCCAAGCGCTGCGGCTGATGGCGGGCGGAGCGGAAGGAAATCCTGCGGCCCAATCGGCGCTCGCGTTGGCACTGGCGGCCGACTCGCCGGCGCCGCTGCACCGGGCGGCGTTGGCGCTGTTGTTGCCCGGTCAGCCCGAGCGACTGGTGCGGGAAACCAAGGCGGTCTTCGAGCACCGCAGCTTGGCCGAGCAACAGCACGCGCTCGCCCTGTTGGCCAAGGGGGCACACCCGACGACCGATGCGGCGCTGATCTCTTGGGCGGATGCGCTCGTCGCGGGCACGGCCCCCGATGGATTGAAGCTCGATGTGCTCGAAGCGGCGCAGGCCCGCAGCGCGGCGAACGCGGCGTTGGCTGCAAAAGTGAAGACCTACTTGGCGACGCCAGAAGCGGCGAAGCAGGGTGCGCTGCTTTTCGGCGGTGATAGTCTGGCGGGGCGCGACTTGGTCCAAAATCACCTCAATGCAAACTGCTTGGCCTGCCACGGCGTCGAAGCGAAATCGGGGAGCGAAGTCGGACCAAACCTGAGTGCGATCGGCGCCGAGCGCGATGCGGCGTATCTTTTGGAATCGATGCTGACGCCCGGTGCGAGTATTGCGCAGGGCTACGGCTTGGTGAGTGTGACGCTGAAGGATGGTTCGACCGTGGGCGGCACGCTCGCCCGAGAGACGCCATCGACGGTGGCCGTGCGCCAGTTTGACGGCGCGACGAAGACGATTCCTCGGTCGGAGATCGCCAGCCAGACCCCGGCGATTTCGATCATGCCGCCCATGCTCGGGATTTTGCAGCCGCGGGAGATCCGCGATGTGGTGGCGTATCTGGCGAGCTTGAAGCCAAAGCCACGGGGTAATTCCGCGGCAAAGGCGGCCGGCGGCGAGTAGGGCGGGCGGTGTGGGGCGCGGTGTTCCGGTCCGGCGGTAGAACCAATCGGTGGTCGGTTGTGCTGAAAAGAGCGCCCGACCAACGGTCGGGCCTGGTTGCTACAGCCGGAACGCATCTTCCCTAGAATGCCCGCGGGCGCGGGGCGGCATCAGCGCCGGACTTGGCAAGAGATGGGAGCGCGCGCACGATTTGAATCATGCAACATCGCTCGCGCTCCATTTTCCGGTTTCTCCGGGCGATCGCGGGGACGTGGTTGGTGGCGAGCGCGGTGAGTGCCGAGCCGGTGGTGAGATTCGTTTTGCCGCCTCCGCCGGTGATCGTCCCCGAGCCGGTGGCCGAGGAACCGGCACCGGAAGCGGTCGCAGAATCTCAGGGGCCCGCGGCCGCACCGTTGGCCGATGCGCAGCCGGTGACGAATTGGTTGGAAGCGCAGGTCGAGCTCGCGCGGCGGGGATTTTCCAGCGGCTCGATCGACGGGGTGGGCGGCGCGCAATCGGCGGCGGCGTTGAAAGCGTTTCAGGAGGAGCACGGGCTCGCCCCGAGCGGGACGCTCGACCGGGCGACGCGCGGAGTGTTGGTGATGACGTGGCCTGCGCTGGGGGAGTTGACGTTGAGCACGGGCGATGTGGCGCGGCTTCAGATTTTGCACGACACTTGGGTGGGCAAATCGGAACAGACGGCGCTGGACTATGAGACCGCGCTTGAGCTCATCGCCGAGCGGGCGCACGCAAGTCCCAAGCTGATTCAGCGGCTCAATCCGGCGGTGGACTGGGCGCAGCCGTTGTTGGCGGGCGCCGTGATCAAGGTCCCGGCGGTCGGCAAGGTCGTGATCAAGGGTGAAGCGGCGAAGATCCACGTGCGGCTGGCGGAGCGGGTGCTCCAAGTGCGGGACGCCGGGGACAAGTTGCTCGCGCATTTCCCGGTGAGCATTGCGAAGAAGGTGGAGAAACGGCCGGTGGGCGAGTTGCGCGTGATAATCGCGATCGCAAACCCCGATTACACATTCGACCCGGCGATGTTTCCGGAGTCGGAGGAGGCGAAGGGCCTCGGCCGAAAACTAATTTTGCCGCCCGGGCCGAACAATCCGGTGGGCGTGGCGTGGATCGGTTTGGACCGACCGGGCTACGGGATTCACGGCACGCCGAAGCCGGAGCAAGTGGGCCGCACGGAGTCGCACGGGTGCTTCCGCTTGGCGAATTGGGACGCAGAAACGCTGCTGCCGCTGGCGTGGGTGGGGCTTACGGTGGTGGTAGATCCGTAGGTTCCGGCGGCGCGGCCGGGTGAGCCCGAGGTCTGTATCCTGCTCCGCATGGTGAGCGATCCTGCTCCCGCCGGGGCTATTTTTTGCGCCGCTGAAGAGGCGCTTGAGGACGCTGACGACTTTGGCGGCCGCCGCAGTGAGCGGGTCGTGGTGATGCCGCCTCCCATGGTGCCGGGCTCGGTGAGCTCAAGCGGCGGCGCTCGACCGACGCTGACCGTACCGGTCTGAAGGTGAATTCTTGTTCATGGACGGGTGGCGAGGCTGTCCGTGGCTTTTCTCTTGTCACGCACACCGTCGCCCGGACGCTGGGCGCTCGTTTCCAAAATCTCCCATGGCGTCCAACTACACCGAAGCCAGCATCAAGACCCTCTCCTCGCTCGAGCATATCCGCCTGCGTCCCGGCATGTATATCGGCCGGCTCGGCAACGGCATGCACGCCGAGGACGGCATTTATGTTCTGCTAAAAGAGACGATCGATAATTCCATCGACGAGTTCATGATGGGGCAGGGCAAAAAGATCGAAATCGAACTCAATGACCGCACCGTGCGCGTGCGCGATTACGGCCGCGGCATCCCGCTGGGCAAACTCATCGACTGCGTCTCGATCATCAACACGGGCGCGAAATACGACAGCGAGACCTTCCAAAAAGCCGTCGGTTTGAACGGCGTCGGCCAAAAGGCGGTCAACGCGCTCGCGCTCGAATACCGCGCCATGGCCGTGCGCGACGGCGAGTCGAAGCTCGTCGAATTCGCTCAGGGCAAACTCAAGAAGGACCACAAGGTCATCAAGTCCACCGAGCGTAACGGCACGTTGATCGAGTTCATCCCCGACGCGGCGCTCTTCGGCGCGGACTTCAAGTTCCGCCCGGAGTTCGTCGAGGACATGCTCTGGAACTACGCGTTCCTGAACCGTGGTCTGACGCTCACGTTCAACGGCAAGGCGTTTAAATCCGAGAAAGGTCTTGAGGACCTGCTCGCAAAGAATCTGACCGGCGAGACGCTGTACCCGATCATCCACCTCGAAGGTGACGACATCGAGTTCGCGATGACGCACGGCAGTCATTACGGCGAAGAGTACTTCTCGTTCGTCAACGGCCAGCACACCACGATGGGCGGCACGCACCAGCAGGCGTTCCGCGAGGCGGTCGTCGAAACCGTGCGTAACTTTTTCAAGAAGGACTTCGAGGCGGCCGACGTGCGCCAGTCCATCGTCGCGGCGATCGCCGTGCGCGTGCAGGAGCCGGTCTTTGAGTCGCAGACCAAGACGAAACTCGGCTCGGCGGACATGGGTCCCGGCGGCCCGAGTGTGAAGGATTTCATCGGCAAGTTTGTCCAGCAGACGCTCGACGTCTATCTCCACAAAAACCCGGTCGCCGCCGAGGCCATCTTGCGAAAAATCCAAGCCAGCGAACACGAGCGCAAGGAACTCGCCGGCATCCGCAATCTTGCCCGCGAGCGCGCGAAGAAAGCTTCGCTGCACAACAAAAAACTCCGCGACTGCCGCCTCCACCTCGGTGATAAGAACGAGCGGGCCGAGGGTTCCAGCCTCTTCATCGTCGAGGGCGACAGCGCCGCGGGCTCCCTCACCGCATGCCGCGATGTGCAGACGCAGGCCGTCTTCGCGCTGAAGGGCAAACCGCTCAACACCTACGGGCTCTCCAAAAAAGTCATCTACGAGAACGAGGAATTTCACCTCCTCCAGTCCGCGCTCAACATCGAGGACGGCCTCGACGGCCTGCGCTATGGCAAAGTCATTATCGCGACCGATGCCGACGTGGACGGCATGCACATCCGCCTGCTCCTGCTCTCGTTTTTCCTGCAATTTTTTCCCGACCTGATCGCGCGCGGCCATCTCTCGATTCTTGAGACCCCGCTGTTCCGCGTGCGGAACAAGAAGAAGACGATCTATTGCTACGACGAGAAAGAGAAACAGGCAGCCATTGCGCAACTCGGCGCCACGCACGAGATCACGCGGTTCAAAGGTCTCGGCGAAATCTCGGCGCATGAGTTCAAAGATTTCATCGGCGAAAGCATCCGCCTCGATCCGGTCTCGCTGCACCACCTGCACAACACCGACGAATTGCT